>Ga0163144_10000033_pt1 | contig 282844 bp, 250 predicted proteins | sample OliLak19BULKMAT1_FD_123175 | JGI IMG/M metagenome (GOLD analysis project Ga0163144, IMG submission 123175) | Freshwater microbial mat bacterial communities from Lake Vanda, McMurdo Dry Valleys, Antarctica - Oligotrophic Lake LV.19.BULKMAT1 | ecosystem: Environmental > Aquatic > Freshwater >... | reverse complement strand
TGTTCCGGGCGTAGAGCCAGTTGAACAGGGCGGTGCGGGCACCGCCGACGTGCAGGTAGCCGGTCGGGGAGGGGGCAAAACGGACGCGAACAGTCATAGGCGAGGACCGGCCGGGCCGGTGAGAGATCAGAAGCAAAACGGCGACGGGTGAGGGTGACGGTCAGCTTCCCGTCGCCGTCGCCCGCCGCCCTGGTACGGAGTCGCAGGGATTCGAACCCTGGATAGGGCTTTTCAACCCTATAACGGTTTAGCAAACCGCCGCCTTCAGCCACTCGGCCACGACTCCAGCGGAGGGGGATTCTAGTCCCGCCGCCGAGGCGGGACAAGGGCGCGTCGCGCGTGGCGGCGTGGGCGATGGCGCTGGCCGACCCCGGGACCGGGTGCGATATTGGCGCACGGGATGGTGGTTCACCCTCTGCTCGAGGAGACCGCCATGTGCACTCCCAGGCTGTTCGCGATGCTGCTGCTGGCCGGATGCTACGGCCCCGGTTCGACCAGCCCGCCCGACACCGGAGGCCTGTCGCAGGCCCGGGTGGAGATCTATGGTCGGGTATACGACTCGCTGACCGGTGCCCCCATCGCGGCGCTGTTCGTTCGCATTGCGGACACGGTGGTCCGCACCGGGCTCGACGGCAGCTATCGGGTCACGGTGCCGGCGGGCCAGCTTGTGCTGCGGGTCAACTTCGGCCTGTACGAGGAATATCGCTTCGACGGCCTGCTTTCCCGTCCGGGACGGATCGACTTCCCGCTCCGCCGGCTGAATCCCGCCCTGACCGGCTGTGCCATCACCCGGGATACGGTGTTTGCGGTGATCCGTGGACCTGCAGGGCCGCAAGACGCTGAACCGGGCCACTGGCTCGCTGATTGTGCTGAGCGATATGGCGGGCGACACCGTGGTAACCGCCTGGGACTGGGCCTGGCGCGCCGTGGACGAACTGACCGGGCGAGCCAAGGTGCCGACGCAGGTCGATCACGCCGTCTGGACCCTGCGGGATCAGCAGGGGTTCGGCGAGCTGGTTGACTGCCAGTCGGTGCCCGCGCCGCCTCCCGAGGGCCCGGAGACCGACCCGCTGTGAGCCGAGGCGGCGCACCGCGCCGCCTATCCGCTGTGGACGACCAGCTCCGCGGCCACCCGATCCAGCGCGGCGAGCAGATCCGCCACCAGGTCGTCGCCGGATTCGATGCCGACCGACAGCCGCAGCAGGGACGGGGTGATCCCCGCCGCCTCCTGCTGGTCGGCCGTCATCGAGGCGTGCGTCATGGTTGCCGGGTGGGCCACCAGCGACTCGACCCCACCCAGCGATTCCGCCAGCGTGAAGCACCGGAGCCCGTCGAGAAACGCCGGGATGGCGCTCTCCCCACCCTCCAGCTCCACGCTCACCATCGCGCCGAACCCGGCCTGCTGCCGGGCCGCCAGTGCATGCCCGGGATGATCGGCCAGCCCGGGATAGTGGACCCGGGCCACTGCCGGGTGCCCGGCCAGCAGTGCCACCACAGCGGCCGCGTTCTCCAGATGACTCCGGATCCGGGTGTGCAAGGTGCGCAGTCCGCGCAGCGTGAGGTAGCTGTCGAACGGCGCGCCGGTCACCCCGATGACGTTGGCCCACCAGGCCAGCTGCTCGTGCAACTCGGCGGTCCGGGCCACTACCGCGCCCCCGACCACGTCGCTGTGGCCGTTGAGGTACTTGGTGGTGGAGTGCACCACCAGGTCGGCGCCGAGGGCGATGGGCTGCTGCAGCGCGGGCGAGAGAAAGGTGTTGTCCACCACGAGCAGCACATCGGCCGCGACGGCGAGTTCGGCGGCCAGGGCGATATCGGTAATCCGGAGCAGCGGATTGCTCGGCGTCTCGACCCAGAGCATGCGGGCCGGGGTGGCCAGCGCCCGGCGGAGTTCACCGGCCTGACTCTGGTCGATATAGCTGACCGTAAACTGCCCGCGCTCCGCCAGGGAATCGAGCAGGCGGCGAGTGCCGCCGTAACAGTCGTGCGGGGCGACCAGCCGATCGCCCGGCTTGAGCAGCTGCAGCACCAGGAGGACCGCCGACATCCCCGTGGAGGTGACGACGGTACCCCGGCCACCCTCCAGGTCGGCCAGTGCCTCGGCCAGGAGGTCGCGGGTCGGGTTGGCGGTCCGGGTGTAGTCATAGGTTCGCTTGTCGCGGAAGCCGCGAAACGCGAAGGTCGAGGACAGGTGGATCGGTGGGATCACCGCGCCGTGCTGGCGGTCGGTGGCTACCCCGGCGCGCACGGCCCGGGTATGGGGGTGGAAGCCGGAATCCGGCATACGGGCGTCTCCTGAACGGGTGAACGGCATGCGGCATCGGTTGCGCTGCCTGCGACGTTCACCCGGAGACATCCCGGATGAAAACACAAAGCCCGGCGGACATGGCGGCCGCCGGGCACGTCGCGTTTTAGCACTTGTTTAACGTGGCTGCAATAGGCGGCAAATGACCACGAGGCCCATCAATTGTCCGGCCCACAGTAGCGCCCCGGCGGCGGTCCGTCAAGCACGGCGTGGGTGAGATTCGAACTCACGGAACCCTTGCAGGTTCGGCGGTTTTCAAGACCGCTGCCTTAAACCACTCGGCCACCACGCCCCGCGCACGAAGCTACCGAGGCGACGGACCTCGATCAATGCCGCCGCCTACACCCGGTCCGCCACGGTGCCGATACTGGCGCCATGGATCAGGATTCCAAGAGTCCCGGCGGGACGCCGCGCCACAAACGCAGGGACCAGTGACTGCCTCGCATTGTACCGGCTGCGGAGCGGCGGTCTCGAGCGGGCGCTTCTGTGCCGAATGTGGCAGTCCGCGCCTCGCGGCCACCGAGCCGGGACCGCCGGGGGACGCCCTGCGGCAGCAGCTGGCCGCGGCCACGGCGGGTGAGTATCAGATCCTGGGTGAGCTGGGCCGGGGGGGGATGGCCGCGGTGTTCCTGGCCGAGGACCTGGCGCTGGGCCGCCGCGTGGCGATCAAGGTCATGATCCCCGGCCTGGACCGCGCCGACGGGATGGCCGACCGCTTCCTGCTCGAAGCCCGCACTGCCGCCCAGCTCAGCCACCCCAACATCATCCCGATCTACGCGGTCCGGACGACCGCTGAACTGCGCTTCTTCGTGATGCGATACGTGGCCGGGCGATCGCTCGACCGGGTGCTCGCCGAGTGCGGACCCCTCGACGTGACGGTGGTCCAGGCCATCCTGTCCCATGTGGGTCAGGCCCTGGAACACGCCCACGGCCGCGGAGTGGTGCACCGGGACGTCAAGCCGGCCAACATCATGCTCGACGAAGACGGCACCCCGATCGTGGCCGACTTCGGGATTGCCAAGGTAGGGCAGGGGGTGAGCCTGACCCAGACCGGCTCGACAATGGGAACTCCGACATACATGAGCCCCGAGCAGTGTTCCGGCAAACTCGTCACCGGCGCATCCGATCAGTACGCCCTCGGCTGCGTCATGTTCGAGTTGCTGACCGGCCAGCCCCCGTTTGTGCACCTGGAGGTCGTGCCGGTGCTCCTGGCACACGTCGCCGAGCCCCCGCCACCGCTGCTCCCGCACCGTCCCGATTGCCCGTATCCGCTGGCCGCGGCCGTGGACCGGATGCTGGCCAAGGATCCAGCCGAGCGGTGGGCCAGCCTGAGTGACGCCATCGAGGCGGGCGCGGGTCTCCGTTCCGCCCACGATCCCGCGATCCGGCGGAGCCTCCAGGCCTTGGCGGGGGCGGGGACCGAACGCGACTCGGCGCCCTCACGGCAGGTCGTGCCGCTACCTCCGCAACGGTCACCGGTTGCGGTCTCCTTCCCGTCGGATCAGCACGAAGTCTTGAGCCTGGCGATCGTGCCCAACGGCGCGGCGCTCCATGCGGGTTCCCGGCTGCAGCTGCAGGCCACGGCGCGGGATTCGTCCGGAATGCAAGTGCCGGCCGCTCTGGAATGGCGGTCCAGCGCGCCGTCCATCGTTGCCGTGAGCACGAGCGGGATCGTGACCGCGCTGTCGGAGGGTGAAGCGGCGATCAGCGCCCACGCGGCGGACGCCGTGGCCACGGTGCAGGTGCGGGTGGCCCGGGTGCCGGTGGCCCGGGTCGTCGTGTCGGACGTCCCGGAACAGCTCCTGGTCGGGGAGCGGGTCCTTCTGCAGGCGGTCGCCCGGGATCAGGCCGGGTCAGTCCTGCCGGGCCGTGTCATCCACTGGGCGAGTCTCTCGCCGGTCGCGGAGGTGGGTCCTCTCGGAGAGGTGGTGGCCCGGGCGCCGGGAAGGGTCCGGATCACCGCGACCTGCGAACGGCAGGTGGCCGAATCGGGCTTCGAGGTGAGGGTTCGGCCGGGAGAGCTGATGATTGCACCGGGCGGTGGCACCGTATCGGTGGGGCAGGTCGTCCCTTTGGTGGCCTACTGGCGGGGGCCGAAGGGCCAGGGGCCGCGGCCGGAGGCTGCGGAATGGGTCTCCGAGGATCCCAACACGCTGCGGGTCACTCCCGAGGGGGAGATGTCGGCGCTCAGGCCGGGGATCGGGTCAATTCTCGTTCGTTCGGGCGGGGTCGAGGGCAAGGCGCGCTTCCAGGTGACCCGGGTGGATGTCGCCTCGGTTCGCATCCACCCGCAGCTCCCAGGGCTGGCGGCTGGAGAAACCGTCATGCTGACCGCGAACCCCACGGATCGGCTTGGCACGGCACTTCCGGGACGGGTGGTAAGCTGGACGAGCAGCGATCCGGAAGTCGCAGTGGTAGAACCAGATGGGTCCCTTCTGGGGGTGTCACCGGGGACCACCCGGGTCAGTGCCTCGGTCGGCGCGGGTCTTGCTTGGCTCGAACTCCGGATAACAGCGCCCCAGGTCGGCTCGGTGCGGCTGGAACCCTCTGTGCTGATGCTCCGCACTGGCGAGGACGCGGTGCTAAAGGCCATTGTACTTGGCGGGCGTGGCGGGTCCCTGACTGGAGTGCCGATTACCTGGGAGTCGAGCGACCCCACCGTTGCCAGTGTGGCCGGGGATGGGCGGGTGACGGCCCAGCGTTTCGGACTGGCGCGTATCGCGGCCACGGCCGGTGGCCGTCGGGCGACCCTGGCGGTGGAGGTGCGTCCGCCCGGCGGGATTTCGGGGTCCCAGATCCGGCTGGGGTGAGAAGCCAAACTCCCAAAGTCGTATTATCTTAGGAACCGTCCCCAACACCCCTTGATACGCCAGGATTGCGACTCGTGACCCAGCCGATCGCACCGTCGTACTGCAGCACCTGCGGCAACTCGGTCAACGCCGGGGCGCATTTTTGTGCCGTGTGCGGCAACGACGTGTCTGGGCAGCAGGCGTCCATGGCCACCGAGCAGATCCGGGTGGAGCCGCCCCGGCCGCCGGGAGGCGACGGGATGTGGCAGGAGCAGCAGGAGCTGCTGCGCTATGCCACGCTGGGCGAGTACGAAATCCTGGGCGAGCTGGGGCGGGGCGGCATGGCCGCCGTGTACCTCGGCCACGAGATCGCGCTGGACCGCAAAGTCGCCATCAAGGTGATGTCCCCCGCGCTGGTACACGGCGACGGGATGATCGAACGCTTCAAGCGCGAGGCCCGGACCGCGGCCTCGCTCAGCCATCCCAACATCATTCCGGTCTACGCCGTGCGCGAGACCGACCGGCTGCTCTACTTCGTGATGAAGTTCATCTCGGGGCGGCCCCTGGACTCGGTGCTCAAGGAACTCGGGCCGCTCCCGATTCCGATGGTCCAGATGATCCTGCACCAAGTCGGGGGCGGCTTCGGCTACGCCCATCGGCGCGGCATCATCCACCGGGACATCAAGCCGGCCAACATCATGATCGACGATGAGGGCTGGTCGGTGATCACCGACTTCGGCATCGCCAAGGTGTCGCAGGCGGAGGGACTCACCATGACGGGCATGACGGTGGGCACGCCCACCTACATGAGCCCCGAGCAGTGCATGGCCCAGGATGTCACCGGCGCGTCGGACCAGTACTCGCTCGGGGTGGTCGCCTACGAGATGATCACCGGGCGCCCGCCCTTCAGTGGCGGTTCCATGATGGCCATCATGTACGGCCACTTCAATGACCCGCCGCCCGCCATCGAGCAGACCCGTCTGGATTGCCCCGACGAGCTGAAGCATGCGGTGCTCCGGATGCTGGAGAAGGATCCCGCCAAGCGCTGGCCCACCATGGAAGCGGCGGTGGAGGCCATCGGCGAGGCCCCGCCCAAGTCCGACGACGCCATGCGGAGCCAGTTGATCACGCTGGCACAGAAGAGCGACAACACCAAGCTGTTGAAGCGGCTGAGCACCCCGATCTCCCCCACGCCGCTGACCAAGCGCACCAAGGCGGGGCAGCCGGGGGCCACCCCGGCGCGGGGGACGGTCAACCCCGCGGCCACCGCCCGCACCGCGGCCAGCCGGACGGCGCAGGCCAGGGCCGCCACCGTCGTCACCAGCGCCCCGGTGCCGAAGTCCGGCGGCAAGGGCCTGCTGATCGGCGGTGGCGTCGTCGGGGTCGGGGTGATCGCTGTGCTGGCTGTGCTGCAGCCCTGGAAAGCCGCCTCACCACCGGTGCAGGATGCGGTCCGGGATACGGCGACCGTGCAACCGACCATCGACCTGGCAAGCCAGCCGGTGACGCAGCCTCCGGCCGCGGCGGTGGTCACCGACCCACCCGCCCCTCAGGGAGCCAGCACGGCCGAGCCGGCGCCCGCCGTCCCGGCCGGACCCGATCCGGCGGTCCTCCGCCGGCAGCGGGGCGAGTACGAGCAGGTCCTGAACAGCACCAACGGGGCTCGGCAGCGCGCCATCGCCGCCGGGGCTACCGCCCAGGAGCTAAGAGCCGGAGATTCGCAGCGGAGCCGGGCCCAGACCCTGGCCGGACGGGACCAGTGGTCCGCGGCGCTGGCCCCCCTCCGCGACGCGACGGACGCCTACAACCTGGCGGAGAACGGGGCCCGTTCCCGCGCCCAGCTTGCCGCCCAGGCGGCCCAGCAGAGCTCGGTCCCGGATCCGCGGTTGCGGCCCCAGCAGCCCACCGACCCGGTTCCAGCGCCGACCAGTCCCCGGACCACGCCTGCGGGCCAGCAGCCGGCCAACACTCCGCCGGCTCAGGCGGATCCGGCTCCGGCTACGGTCACACCGCCGGCGCAGTCACAGCCCGCGGCCGTCGACGAGCGGCCGAACATCGAGAACGCCCTGCTGCGCTACGCCCGGGCCACTTCGGCCAATGACCTGCCGGGCATGCTCCGTCTCTTCCCGGCGCTCCCCAAGGCCAACCAGGAGGCCTTCAAGGCTCTCTGGAAAGAGGGGACCTCCCTGGACACCTCTCGGTGGAAGATCGTCAATACCGACTGGGAACCCGGCGCCACCTCGGCCAAGGTGACCCTGTCCGGGGAGTCGGTGATGCGCGACAAGCGGGGCAAGACCCAGGACGTGCCGGGCCCCCGAAGCGCCGCCATGGAAAAGGCGGCCGGGGGCTGGCGGATCAGCAGTCTCGATTAGCCGGCCTGGCCGCCCCCGGCCGGGCTTGCCTCGCAGGACGGCGGACCTTACTCTAGGGCGTCATCCCACACACAATTTGGAGGCTTGATGCGACGTCCCGGCGTCCTGGCCTTGGTGCTGCTGTGCCTCGTCGTTCAGCCCGCGGCCGCGCAAGACATGCGCGACAAGATTGCCGAGCTGCTTACCTTCGGCTCGTGCGGCCAGCCCCTGTGTCTCGATCTGGATGGCCAAAGCACCGTCCATGGTGCGCACTTCATTCCCTCGGTGACCACCGGGGCCGGCACCATCCAGACATTCCTGAACGACGCCATCGCGCTGAACGCGTCCAACTTTCCCATCAGCGGTACCAGCGGCGGCCTCACGGTCAAGTTCGTCGGCGGCCTCCCGGTCAAGACCAGCAGCTCCCTCGGCCCGGTGTTCGCGGAGCGGGCCCAGACCCTGGGCCGCGGGCGGTTCCTGATGGGCGCCAACCTCAGCGGTATCCGCTACAAGTCACTCCGGGGCGTGCCGATCGACAACTTCACCCTGAACTTCACCCACCAGGACGTCGGCAATCCCGGCTTGGGCGATCTGCCCTATGAGAACGACCTGGTCCAGGTCCGCATGTCGCTGTACGTGGACCTCCTCGTCTCCTCGTTCTTCGCCTCCTACGGGCTCTTCGATGGGGTTGACCTGAGCGTCGCGGTGCCGCTGGTGAATACCCAGATCCGGGGCCGGAGCACCGCCCAGATCCTCCAGATCGGCGGGGTCAGCCTGCACTACTTCGGCGGCAGCGCCACCAGTCCGATCCTGCAGTCCAGCACCGCGACGTTCGGCTCGGCCACCGGGGTCGGCGACGTGGCGGGCCGGGTCAAGGTCCGGCTCTTCGATGGCGACCGGCTTGGCATGGCAATCCTCGGCGACGTCCGGCTTCCCACGGGCGACGAGAAGCAGCTGCTCGGGTCCGGGCATACGTCGATCCGCGGACTGGTCATCATCTCCGGCCGGTACGGCACGTTCAATCCGCATATCAACGCCGGCTATTTCTCCCGTGGTTCCAGCGATGCCAACAACGCGCTGATCGCCAACGGTGGCTTCGACCAGGCGCTGAACGACTGGGCCACCCTCGCGGTGGACGTGCTGTCCGAGTGGCAGGTGGGCGACAGCAAGTTTGATTTGCCGCCCACCGTCAGTTACGTGTTGCCCGCCGTGCGGAGCATCGATCCCACCCCCATCCCCAACAAGGCCGACAACCGGATGAATGCGTCGATGGGGTTCAAGTTCAAGTTCAGCGGCGCCTCGACCCTGGTCACCAACGCCCAGGTGCCGTTAATCCGGGGCGGGCTGGCGCCCAACATCACCTGGACCACGGGGCTGGAGTTCAACTTCTAGGCGGTGGGGGCGGCTGAGCTCTGGGATGGTGGCTTGGCTGAGCGAAATCGAGGCTAGGGCAAAGGGTCGGATTCCGTGTAGAATCCGACCCTTTGTGTTTTCCCGGAGCGGCGGCTCGGCTGACGGTGCGAAGCCCCACCCTGACGGCCAAACCGTCGCGCCGTCGTCCCGCCGGGACTCCGGCCGTCTCGGTCGCTACCCGGCTGGCGCCTGACTCAGTTGTTCGGGGCGGAGTTCAATATCCAGTCCCGTATGATGAACCGCTCGGTCTGGTTGAGCTGGACAAGGGACCCGAAAGGCATGTTCACCCCGCACGGGGGCGTCCAGTTGATCTTCTGGTACAGGACGCTGTTGGCCAGACTGCCGGTGGTCACGACCAGGGTACCGCACCCGGGGTTATCCACCGTGGCCACGTTCACGATGTTGGTGTAGATGCCGAAATTGCCCACCGAATGGCACCCGTTGCAGCTGGACACCGAGTTGGTGGTGAACAGCGGCGCCACATCGAGCGCAAACGACCAGCGCGCGGCGCCGAGAAATCCGTAGGAGCCGGTTCCGGCGGTGGCCGTTACCCCATTGAAGTACACCCCGGCGAATGGCTGGCCCACGGTGGGCACCCCGCTGGTGCTGTAGAACCAGTTGACCAGGCTGGCGATCCCTGAGCCGTTGGTGGTCACGCTGCAGGACGTAGTGGAGAAGAAGGAGCAGACGATCACGCCCTGGCCCGTCCCGGCGGACACGGTGAAGGTGACCGAGGCGCCCGGCACCACATTCCCAAACGCATCCGTGGCGAGTACCGATGGCGGAATGGGCACCGCCTGTCCGGGACGGACGATCTGCGCGTCGCCGGCATTGAGCGCAACCGTGGCCACCGTGCCGGGCGTACCCGTGGCGCTGATGGCGACCGGGCTGCCGGTGAGACTTCCTACCGTCGCGGTGATGCTGTTCGTCCCCGCCGTCGTGCCCATGGTCCAGGCCGACAGCGTGGACAGGCCGGTGACGGCCGCGCTGGTAACGCCGCAGCTGGTGGTGGCCCCGGCCCCGCAGTCGACGGTGCCGTTGCCGGCGGTTCGGGCCCAGGCGACGATCGCGCCGCTGGCGTTGTTGCCGAATTGATCGGTGATCCGAACCGAGGGATTGGTGGCCACTGACGTATTGACGGTGGCGCTCTGCCCACTGCCGGTGTTCAGAGCCATCGTGGTGGCGGCGCCGGCCGTACCGGTCGCCGTAAAGGTGAGCGGACTGCCGCTGAGGCTCCCCGACGCCGCCGACATCGTATTGGCGCCAGCTATGGTGCCCAGGGTCCAGCTGGTGACGGTCGCGATGCCGCTGGCGTTGGTGGTCTGGTTGGGCCCGGCAACGTTGCCACTGCCGCCCGTGACCGCGAAGGCCACCGCCACGCCACTCACCACGTTGTTGAACGCATCCCGGACAATGACGCTCGGCGCGGTCGTGACCGTGGTGTTCACGGTGGCGCTCTGGCCGTTGCCGGCGTTGATGGCGATCTGGGTGGCGGCGCCCGCTGTGCCGGTGCCCGTGAAGGTGGCCGGCGAGCCCACTCCCGACGCCGTCGCCGAAAGGGCATTCGCCCCCGCCGTGGTACCGAGGCGCCAGCTGCCCACCGTGGCGATGCCGCTGGCGTTGGTGGTCTGGCTGGCCCCGGTGAGGCTCCCGGCCCCTCCGGTCACCGCAACGGTGACCGAGACGCCGGCCACTGGATTGCCGAACTGGTCGGTGACCAGGGCGGCGGGGGCGATGGCGACGGTCGTGTTCACCGTGGCGGTCTGGCCGTTCCCGGCCGAGACGGCGATGGCCGTGGCGACGTCCGCCGTGGCGGTGGCGCTGAAGGCGACCGGGGAGCCGGTGAGCCCACCCACCGATCCGGTGGCAGACTGCGCGCCGGCGGCGGGGCCCAGTGTCCAGGAACTCGAGGCGATGCCGCTCGCATTGGTCACCGACGTGGCCGGCGTCATCGAGCCGCCACTGGTAGTTGCCCAGCCGACCGTCACCCCGGACACCGGGTTGCTGAGGTTGTCGGTGACCAGCACGGACAGGGAGGTGGCCAGCGCCGCCCCGGCCGTCCCGGTCTGGCTGTTCCCGCCCGAGAGCGCCATCTGGCTGGCGTTGCCCGGGTTGCCGGTGGCGGTGAAGGTGACCGTGGTCAGCCCGGCGGCAATGCCCGTCAGGGTATTGATCCCGGCGGTGTTGCCCAGGGTCCAGGAGCCGACCGATGCCAGGCCGCTGGCGTTGGTCGTCTGGTTGAGGGCGGTCGCCGATCCCCCGCCGTTGGCCACCGCAAAGGTGATCGCCACGCCGCTGACCGGGTTGCCGAACTGGTCGGTCACCAGCACCCGGGGGGGTGTGGTTACGGCCTGGCCGGCGTTGGCCGCCTGGTTGTCACCCGCGCTCTTGGCTAGGACGGAGGCTGCCGCCGCCGTGGCGGAGGCGGTGAAGCCGACGGCCGGCGTGACACCGGACGCGGTGGCGGAGAGGGCGTTGTTGGCGGCGCCAGCGGCGGTGCCGACGGTCCAGCTGGTTACCGTCGCGATTCCCGAGGCATTGGTCGTGGCCCCCGCGCCCACCACCACGGCGCCACCTCCACCGGTGACGGCCCAGGCAACCGTGACGCCGGGGACCGGGTTGCTGAACTGATCGCGCACCAGCACCGCAGGATCCGTGGCCACGGCGGCGTTGACAGTGGACGTCTGGCCGTTGCCGGCGCTGACCACGGCCGTAGTCGCGGCATCGGCCGTGCCGGTGGCGGTGAAGGTCACGGGAGACCCCGTCAGCCCGGTCGATGTGGCCGTCAGGCTGTTGGCGCCGGCCGTCTGGCCCAGGGTCCAGGTCGTGACCGTCGCGATACCACTCGGATTGGTGGTCGCGGCTGTTCCGCTGGCCGCACCGCCGCCGCTCGCCACGGCGAAGGTCACGGCCACGCCCCCGACCGGGTTGTTGAAGGCGTCCCGCACCACGACCGCCGGTGCCACCGCGACATTGGTGCTCACCGTGGCGCTCTGCCCGTTGCCCGCACTCAGCGCCATCTGGGTGGCAGCGCCGGCGGTGGCGGTGGCGGTGAAGGTCAGGGGTGAGCCGGTCAGGCCCGCCGAGGTGGCGGACAGGGTGTTGGCTCCCGTGGCCGTGCTGAGGGTCCAGCTGCCCACAGTGGCGATGCCGTCGGACCCGGTGACGGCGCTGCCCCCGGTGAGGCTGCCCCCACCCGCGGCAACCGCAAACGTGACAGTGGTCCCGGCCACCGGATTTCCGAACTGATCGGTGACGAGCACCGCGGGGGGCACCGGCACGGCCGTGGCCACCGCCGCACTCTGGTTGTCGCCCGAGGCGACGGCCATGGTCGTGGCCACGTCCGAAACCACGTTCAGCACCACGGTCAGGTCGAACGGCGAGTTGAGGGCGTCCGGTTCGGTCACCGGGACGGTGGCGGTGTAGGTCCCGATGGCCAGCCCGGTCACCGAGGCGGTGAGATCGATATTGGCTGGCGCGCTGGCCTGATCGATCCCCGCATTGAGCCAGCCCGACGCTCCGGCCCCGTACACGATGGTGCCCAGGGCGAGTTCATCCAGGACGGACCCCCCGGTATTGGTGATGACCACCGTCGCCATGGGGTTGGCGCCACTCTGGGCAATGGCCTGCAGCTGCACGGTGGTCTGGTCGGCGGTGATGGTTGGCGCCGGGACCACCAGGATCACGGCGGTCCCGGGGATCTGGTCCGCGGTGGCGGTGACGGTGGTCATGCCCAGGCTGACTCCGGTCACCAGGCCGTCCGCATCCACGGTGGCGATGGCCGCCGCCTGGCTGCTCCACTGTACCGTCTTGTTGGGGAGGAAGGAGCCCCGCTGGTCGATCGGGAACGCCTTGACGGTGCCTTGCAGCCCGACCACCAGGGTGAGGGTGTCGGGATCCACCCGCACGGTGGTCACGGTCCCCGGGCCGATCTCGGACTTGTCGGAGCAGCCCAATGACACCAAGGCGCCGAGGAGCAGGGCAGGGAAGAGAGACCGGAACCGGCGGGTCAGGTCGGGCCGCATAGGGGCTCCCCGGATGGTCACGGCCAGCCTCGGCAGGAGTCGGGGCGGCCGGCGGAATTGCTTGACTAGGAGTGGGTCGGATTGGTGAGCAAAACTTACCGTTCTGTGGCTTGCAGGTCAAAGCGGGCGGGCTTCGACATGTGGCTCGGCGTCAACACTGTGACGGGTCGTGTCCTTGCGGACCCGACCCGTCGCTCTCACAGCACCCGGCCCGACGCCCGACCGCCTGCCCCAGCGCTTGCCGGTCAGTTGTTCGGGGCCGTGTTCAGTATCCAGTCCCGGATCGTGTTCCGCTCGACGGTCGTGAGGAACGGCAAGCCCGCCAGGGCGGGCATGCTGCCTCCGCAGCCACCGCTCTGAGTGTGCTGGATCTTGGAGTACAGGAAGCTGCTGGCCAGCAGCCCATTGGTGGACACCAGCGTGCCGCAACCGGGGTTATCCACCGCGGCCTTGCTCACGATGTTGGTGTACGTGCCGAAGTTGCCCACCGTGTGACAGCCGTTGCAGCTGCCCTGGGAGTTGGTCGTGAAGAGCGGAGCCACGTCGGAGCCGAAGGACCAGCGTGCGGTGGCCGTGAAGGTGAAGGCGGTCGCACTGCCCGAGGTGACGGAGAGGGTGTTGGTGTAGGTGCCGCCGGTCGGCTGCGCGGTCGTCGGCACCCCGGTGGTGCTGAGCCTCCAGTTGCCCAGGGTCGCAATGCCCGACGCATTGGCGGTCTGGCTACAGGACTGTACAGCAAAAAGGAAGCACGTGACCGTCCCCGGGCCGGTAGCATTGGTGACCGTGAAGGTCACGCTCACGCTCGGCACCGGGTTGTGGAACACGTCGTGGGTGAGAACGGAGGGATCCGTGGTCACCGTGGCATTGGGTCGGGCCGTCTGGCTGTTCCCCGCCTGAATCACGAAATGATCCACCGGTCCGGGATTCCCGGTGGCGCTGAACGTCACCGGGCTGCCGCTCAGGCCGGTGGAGGTGGCAGTGAGCGTGTTGCTTCCCGCGGTAGTGCCCAGGGTCCAGCTGGTCACGGTGGCAATCCCGCTGGCATTGGTGGTCTGGGCCGTCCCGGTCGCGCTGCCGCCGCCCGAGGCCACCGCGAAGGTAACGCTCACACCGCTCTTCGGGTTGCTGAAGGCGTCCCGGATGATCACGCTCGGGTCGATGGCCACGGTGGTGTTCACCGTGGCGCTCTGGCTGTTCCCGGCGTTCAGCGCGATGCTCGTGGCCGCACCCGCGGTGCCCGTCGCACTGATGGTCACGGGGCTCCCGGTCAGTCCGCCGGCGGTGGCGGTGATGGTGTTGGTCCCCGCCGTGGTGCCCATGGTCCACGCGGTCAAGGTGGACAGGCCGGTGACCGCGGCGCTGGTGACGGTGCAGCTGGTGGTGGCGCCGCCGCCGCAGTTGTGGGTGCCGTTGCCGACGGTGCGGGCCCAGGTGACCACCGTACCGCTCACGTTGTTCCCGAAGGTATCGGTGATCCGGACTGCCGGGTTGGTGGCCACGGCGGTGTTGACCGTGGCGCTCTGGCCGCTGCCGGTGGACAGGGCGATGGTGGCTGCAGCGCCCGCCGTGCCGGTGGCGGAGAAGCTGACCGACCCCGCCGTGCCGTTGGTGGCAGAAAGCGTGTTGCTCCCCGCCGTGGTGCCCAGGGTCCAGTTGCCCACCGTGGCGATGCCGCTGGCGTTGGTCGTCGTGCTGCCGCCCGAAACGGAGCCGCCGCCCAGTGTGACCGCGAAGGTCACGCTGGCGCCGTTCACCACGTTGTTGAACGCGTCCCGGAGGATGACGCTGGGCTTGGTGGCGACCACCGTGTTCACGGTGGCGGTCTGGCCGTTGCCGGCGTTGATGGCGATCTGGGAGGGCGTGCCCGCGGTGCCGGTGGCGTTGAAGGTCACGCTGCCGACGCTGGCGGTCGCCGTCAGGGAATTGCCCCCGGCCAGTGTCCCCATAGTCCAGCTCCCCATCGTGGCAATGCCGCTGGCGTTGCTGGTCTGACTGCCGCCGCCCACGCTGCCGCCGCCACTCCCAATGGCAAAGGTCACCGCAACCCCGCTCTTGGGATTGCCGAACGCGTCGGTGATCAGCACCGACGGCGCCGTGGCGACTGCGGTGTTGACGGTGGCGGACTGATTGTCCCCGGTGTTCTTGGCAATATTGGCCGCGGCGCCGGCGGTCCCGGTAGCCGAGAACTGGGCCGGCGAGCCGCCCAGGCCGGTGGAGGAGGCGTTCAGCTGGTTGGCACCGGCCGTGGTGCCCAGGGTCCAGCTGCCCACCGTCGCGATCCCACTGGCGTTGCTGCTGGTGCTTCCGCCGCTCACGCTGCCACCGCCGGTGCCGATGGCAAAGGTCACCGCCACCCCGCTGACCGGATTGCCGAAGGCATCGGTGATCAGCACGCTGGGCGCCGTGGCGACCGCCGTGCCCACGGTGGCGCTCTGGCCATTCCCGGCGTTGATGGCGATGGTGGCGGCGCCGGCCGCCGTGGCACTGGCGGTGAAGGTCAGCGGCGAGCCGGCCAGGCCGGTCGACGTGGCGGACAGGATGTTGTTATTGCTCCCCGCGGATGTTCCCATCGTCCAGCTGGTCACCGTGGCGATCCCGCCGGCATTGGTGGATTGCGTCCCGCCGGTGACCGAGCCACCCCCGCCGCTCACGGCAAAGGTGACACTCACCCCGCTCACCGGATTGCCGAACTGGTCGGTGGCCAGCACCGAGGGGGCTACCGACACTGCGGTGCCCACGGTCGCGGTCTGGTTATTCCCCGCGTTGCGGGCCAGCGTCGCCGCCGCTCCGGCGGTGGCCGTGGCGCTGAAGCTGACGCTCCCCACCCCGGACAGCGTGGCCGACAGCGTATTGGCACCGGCGGCCGTGCCCAGGATCCACGATCCCACGGCGGCGACGCCACTGGCGTTGGTCGTGGGAGTCCCCCCGGTGCGACTGCCGCCGCCCCCGGTCACCGCAAAGCTCACCGTGACGCCGCTCACGGGGTTATTGAAAGCATCCCGGACGATCACACTCGGACTCACCGCCACGGCGGTGTTGACGGTCGCGTTCTGGTTGTTGCCGGCGTTGATGGCGATTTGAGTTGCGGTGCCCGCCGTGCCGGTAGCACTGAAGGTGGCCCCGCTGGTCCCGCTCACCGAGACCGTCAGGCTGTTGGCGCCGGCCACGGTGCCCAGGGTCCAGGAGCCCACCGTCGCGATGCCGCTGGCGTTGGTGGGCTGGCTGCCGCCGGTGACGCTCCCACCGCCGCCGGACACCGCGAAGGTGACGCTGGCGCCGTTGACGACGTTCCCGAACGCGTCCGTCACCACCACCGAGGGGTCCACTGCGACGGCGGTTGCCACCGTGGCGCTCTGTCCATTCCCCGCATTAATGGCCAATGCGGCGGGCGCCCCGGCCGTGGCCGATGCCGTGAATCCGACCGGCGAGCCGGTCAGCCCGGCGCTGGTGGCGGTCAGGGTGTTGTTGCTGGTCCCGGCCGTCGGACCCAGGGTCCAGCTCCCCACCGTGGCGATGCCGCTGCCGTTACTGGTGGCGCTCCCACCCGCTACCGAGCCACCGCCGCCGGTCACCGCGAAGGTGACCGACCGGCCGGACACCGGATTGCCGAATGGGTCCGTCACCAGGACCGCGGGCGCCACGGCCACCGCGCTCCCTGCCGCCGCCGTCTGGCCGTTGCCGGCGCTGAGGGCCATGGTGGCGGCACCCCCGGCGGTGCCGGTGGCATTGAAGGTCACGCTCCCCACCGCCGCTACCGTGGCGGAGAGCGAGTTGGCGCCGGCGAGGGTGCCGAGGGTCCAGCTCCCCAGCGTGGCAATGCCGCTGCCGTTGGTGGACGGATTCCCACCGGGGACCGACCCGCCGCCGCCGGTCACCGCGAAGGTCACCGACACGCCCGAGACGGGATTGCCGCCGGCGTCCGTGACCAGCACCGACGGGCCGACCGCGACGGCGGTCGCGACGGTGGCCGTCTGCCCGTTCCCGGCGTTGATGGCGACATTCGCCGCCGGACCGGGCGTGCCGGTCGCCGTAAACGTTGCCGCCGGGAGGGCGCCCACGGTGGCGGTCATCGTGTTGCTCCCCGCAGTGCCGCCGAGGGTCCAGGAGGCCACCGTGGCGATGCCGCTGGCATTGGTACTCTGCGAGGCGCCGGAAACCGAGCCCCCGCCCGACGTCACTGCGAAGGTCACCGCCGCGCCGGAGACGGGGTTGCTGAACTGATCCCGCACCAGCACGCTCGGGTCGGTGGCGACAGGGGTGCCCACCGTGGCGCTCTGGCCGTTGCCGGCGGCGATGGCCACGCTGGCGGCGGTACCGGCCGTGCCGGTGGCGGTGAAGGTCTGCGGGCTGCCGGTCAGTCCCGTCGATGTAGCCGTCAGGGTGTTGCTGCCCGCCACCGTCCCCAGTTTCCAGCTGGTGACCGTGGCGATGCCGCTGGCGTTGGTGGTCTGCGAGCCGCCCGTCACCGATCCTCCCCCGGTCACGGCCGCAAACGTGACACTCACCCCGTTGACCGGATTGCCGAACCCGTCGGTCACCAGGACCGCCGGGCTCGTGGCAACCGCGGTATTGACCGTCGCGGTCTGGCCGTTGCCGGCACTGATCGCAATGCTGGTGGCGCTGCCGGCGGTGGCCGTGGCGCTGAAGCTGAGCGGTGATCCCGTGAGACCGCCCGCCGAGGCGCTGGCCTGCTGCGCGCCCGCGGTCGGCCCCAGGGTCCAGGTGGCGCTCGAGATGCCGCTGCCATTGGTCAGCGCCGTACAACTTGGCACGGGGCCGCCGCCGCAGTTGACACTGCCGCCGCCGGCCGCCGACCAGCTGACGCCGAACCCGATCACCGGGTTGTTGCTGAGGTCTTCCACCAGAGCGGAGATCGGGGTACCCAGGGTGGTCCCGACCGTGCCGGTCTGGCCGTTGCCTGCCGAGAGCAGGATTTCGTCGGCGGGGGCGTTGGCGGTGGCGGTGAAGGTGACGGTCGTGAGGCCGCTGGCCGACGCGGTGAGCGAGTTGTTGTTGATCCCCGAGCTCGGGCCGAGGGTCCAGCTGCCCACCGTGGCAATGCCGCTCGCGTTGGTGGTCTGGCTGCCGCCGGTCAGGCTTCCTCCACCGGCGGTCACCGCGAAGGTGATCGCCACGCCGGAGACCGGATTGCCGTTGATATCGGTGACCAGCACGGCGGGTGGAATGGGCACCGCCGTGCCGATGCCGGTGGCCTGCGCATCGCCGGCATTCTTGGCCAGGATCGCCGCCGAGCCGGCCGTGCCCGTGGCGTTGAGGCTGGTGGCGGGAACCCCGCTCACGGTAGCCGACAGGGCATTGGCGCCGGCGGTCGTGCCGAGGGTCCAGGACCCCACCGTGGCGATGCCACCTGCGCTGGTGGGCTGCGAGCCGCCGGTGACGGACCCGCCGCCACCAGTGACCGCGAACGTCACCGTGGCACCGGCGACGGGGTTATTGAACTGGTCTCGGACCAAAACGGAGGGGGCGACGGCCACGGACTGCCCGGCCACGGCGCTCTGACCGTTGCCGGTATTCACGGCGATCTGACTCGGTACATCGGCGGTGCCGGTGGCGCTGAAGCTCACCGGGCTGCCGGTGAGGCCAATCGAGGTGGCCGTCAGCGTGTTGGCGCCGGCGGTGGTGCCCAGGGTCCAGCTGCCGACGGTCGCTAGGCCGCTCGCGTTGGTGGTCTGCGAGCCGCCGGTCAGGGACCCGCCGCCTCCGCCGACTGCGAACGTGACGCTCACGCCAGTCACCGGGTTCCCGAACTGATCGGTCACCAGCACGGCCGGCTTGGTTCCGACCGCCGTGCCAACAGTGGCGCTCTGTCCATTCCCCGCACTCATCGCAATCTGGGTGGCGGCGCCGGCCAAGGCGCTGGCCGTGAACGTCACGCTGCCACCGACGCCGCTCGCAGTGGCCTGGAGGGTGTTGTTAGCCGCCCCGGCGGTCGTTCCCAGCGTCCAGCTCCCCGCCGTGGCAATGCCGCTCGCGTTAGTGGTCTGGCTGCCTCCCGTGAGGCTGCCCCCACCGGTGCCGACCGCGAAGGTCACGCTGACGCCGCCCACCGGATTGCCGCCGGCGTCGGTGACTAGCACCGCCGGAGCCACCGCCACTGCGGTGCCGGCGGCGGCGCTCTGGTTGTTGCCGGCGCTGATGGCGATCTGGGTCGGCGTCCCCGCGGTTCCGTTGGCAGTGAAAGTCACCGGTGTCAGCGCCGCCACGGTGGCCGTGAGGGTGTTGGCGCCGATGCTCGCTCCCAGCGTCCAGCTTCCCACGGTGGCGATGCCGCTGCCGTTGGTCGTGGCAGAAGTTGCCGTGGCGGAACCACCGCCGGTGGCGACGGCGAACGTCACCGCGGTACCGCTGACGGGATTCCCAAAGGCATCGGTGACCAGGACAGCGGGGGCGATCGCCACGGCGGTGCCCGCGGGCGCGCTCTGCCCGTTGCCGGCGCTGATGGCCACGCTGGCCGGAGCCGCGGCGGTGCCCGTGGCGGGGAACGTCGCGGCTGGGAGGCCGCTCACCGTGGCGGTGAGGGTGTTGCTGCCGGCGGTGGTGCCGAGCGTCCAGCTCCCCACGGTCGCGGCGCCCGCGGCATTGGTGAGCGGAGTGGCGCCGGTGAGCGACCCGCCGCCCGTCGCCACGGCGAAGGTGACGGTCACGCCACCCACCGGGTTACCGAACTGGTCGGTGACGCTCACCGAAGCATCCACCGGGAGGGTGGATCCGACCGTGGCGGTCTGGCCGTTCCCCGCGGTGATGGCCAGGCTGGCCGGCGCCCCCGCCTGGGCCGAGGCGGTGAAGGTGATGGTGGTGCCGACACCGGAGGTGTTCGCGGTGAGGGTGTTGTTGCCGGAACCGGCCGACGTACCCAGGGTCCAGCTTCCGACCGTCGCGATGCCGGAGGCGTTGGTGGTCGCAGCCGCGCCGGTGACGCTGCCCCCGCCGCTGGCGACGGCAAAGGTCACCGTCGCCCCGGCGACGGGATTCCCGCCACCATCGGTGACCAGGACGCTCGGCGCCGTGGCGACGGCCGTGGCGACCGTGGCGCTCTGGTTATTGCCAGCGTTCAGGGCGATCGCGGCGGGCGCCCCGGCCAGCCCGGTGGCGCTGAAGGTGACGGGCGTGACTGACGGAACGGTGGCCGTCATGGTGTTGGCACCGACCGCCGGCCCCAGCGTCCAGCTGCCCAGGGTGGCGGTGCCGCCCGCGTTACTGACCGGGGTGGCACCGGTGAGGCTGCCGCCACCCCCGGTGACCGCGAAGGTCACCGTGACCCCGGCCACCGGGTTGTTGAACTGGTCGCGCACCTGGACCGCCGGGGCCACGGCCACCGGGCTGCCGGCGGCCGCGCTCTGGTTGTTGCCCGCCGTGATGACCACCTGCGTGGCAGGTCCGGCGGTGCCGGTGGCGGTGAAGCTGAGTCCGGTGACCCCGCTGGACGTGGCGCTGAGGGTATTGGTCCCGGCGGTGGTGCCGAGCGTCCAACTGGTCACCGTCGCCAGGCCCTGGGCGTTGGTGGTGGCGCTGCCACCGCTCACCGCGCCACCGCCCCCGGTGACCGCGAAGGTCACCGTCGCACCGGCCACTGGGTTGCCGAACTGATCGGCAAGGAGCACGGTGGGGTTGATGCCGACCGGACTCCCGGCGGTCGCCGTCTGGTTGTTGCCGGCCGTCATGGTCAGGGTCGCGGCCGGCGCGGACGTAGCGGACGCCGAGAACGTGATGGTCCCCACTACCCCACCCACCGACGCCTGAAGTGAGTTGTTGCCGGTTCCGGCGGAGGGACCCAGCGTCCAGCTGGTCACCTGCGCGATGCCGCTGGCACTGGTCGTCGCGCTACCTCCCACCACGGTGCCGCCACCGGCGGTGACCACGAACGTCACCGCCACTCCCGGCACCGGGTTGCCGCTGGCGTCGGTCACCAGGACGCTCGGTGCCACGGCGACCGCCGTCCCCGCGGCCGCCGTCTGGCCGTTGCCGGAATTGAGTGTAATTGCCGCGGGTGCTCCGGCGTTCCCGGTGGCGGAGAAGACCACGCTGGTGAGCCCCGTGGCCGCGGCGGAAAGGGTATTGATGCCGGCCGTGGTGCCCAAGGTCCAGTTGGTGACCGTAGCGATGCCACCGGGCCCGGTGACCTGACTCAATCCGGTGGCGCTCCCGCCGCCGCTCGCCACGGTGAACGTGACGGTCATCCCGGCCACGGGGTTGCCGTTGGCGTCCTCAATGCGCACGGCAGGATCGATCGCCACCGCGGTGCCCGCCGGGGCGCTCTGGCCCTGGCCCGCCTCAACCACCATCGTGGCCGCGGGGCCGGCCACGCCGGTGGCGGTAAAGGTGAGCGGTGCCCCGACCCCCGCCACGGTTGCCGTCAGTGTGTTGGACCCCGCACTGGTACCCAGCGTCCAGGAGGTCACGCTGGCTATGCCGCTGGCGTTGGAGAGCGCCGTGCCCCCGGCGGCGCTGCCTCCCCCGCTCGCCACGGCAAAGACGACGCTTACCCCGGGCACCGGGTTATTGAACGCGTCCCGGACCAGGACCGAGGGAGAAGTGGTCACCACCTGGCCGGCGATCGCGGTCTGACCGTTCCCGGCGTTGATGGCCGCTTGCGTGGCGGTGCCTGCGGTGGCGGTGGCGGTGAACGTGACCGGGGAGCCGTTCAGTCCCGCGGCGGTGGCGGAGAGGCTGTTGGCGCCCGCGGTGTTGCCCAGGGTCCAGCTGCCGACCGCCGCCATGCCGTCCGCGCCGCTGATGGCCGAGGCACCGGTGATCGATCCGCCTCCCCCGGTGACGGCAAAGGTCACGGCCGTCCCCGCGACCGGATTGCCGAACTGATCGGTCACCAGCGCCGCCGGCGGGATCGCCACCGCCGTTCCGACCGTGGCGCTCTGGGCCTGACCGGTGCCGGCCGCGATGTTGACGGGGACATCCGCGGTGACCGTGAGGACCACCGACACATTGAGGGGGGAGTTGGTGGCGTTGGGCTCGGTAATGGGCACGGTGGCGGTGTAGCTGCCCACCGAGATCCCCGTGACCGACGCGGTGAGCTCGAGGTTGGCCGGCTCGGCGGCCTGATCCAGCACCGCGTTGAGCCAGCCGGTGGCCCCGGCACCGTAGACGATGGTGCCGACGGCGAGCTGGCTGAGGAGTCCTCCGCCGGTGTTGGTGATGACGGCGGTATCGACCGGGTTGGCGCCGCTCCCTCCGATCGCGGTCAGCTGAATCGTGGCGGGCGTGGCGGCGATGACCGGTGCCGGCATCACCAGCACCACGGCACTGCCGGAGATCCGGTCGTTCGTGGCCAGCACATGGGCCGTGCCGAGGCCCACGCCAGTCACCATGCCGGTGCCGTCCACGATCATCACGGTCTCATCATCGCTCGACCAGCGGACCCGGCGGTTCGGCAGAAAGGCGTTGCGGTCGTCGAGCGGGAAGGCCTTGACCGTGTCGCTGGCCCCGAGGACCAGTCGGACGGTGTCCGGGTCCACGCGGATGGAGACCAGTGTCCCGGGTCCGATCTCGGACTTGTCGGAACAGCCGGCCACCGCCAGGAAGGTGGCCAGGAGACAGAGCCTGAACAGGGCGGGGCGGCGGACCAGGACCGGCATGGCGACTCCGAGGCTGGCCAGCGGCCCTCCCGGGTGGCCCGGGAGGGGCTGGCTGGTGCACAGGCTGCTCTGCGTTCTGGATCAGGGAGCCGGGAAGGCGGATCCCGAGGATGGCATCAAGGTACGGCCCGAATGGCTCCGGGTCAAAACGGGGGGTCAGCGGTCCATGTTCGCCTCGACCGCCCGGTTGATGGAGTCGGCCTTGGCGGCCAGGGCGGTGTCGCCTACCTGCCGCCAGGAGCTCGGCAGCGAGCCGTAGATGACCGTATAGAGGGAGAGGATGCTCTGCGAGGGTCGGTCCACCCAGCCGCGGGGCCGGGCCCGGCTGGCGGCGTCATAGTGATAGGTGTCGAACATCAGCTTCTTGCTTCGCTCCAGGTCCACGTAGGCCAGACCCCGGTTGAGCACGATCGGCCCCCGTGGCTGTTCCTTGAGCGGGGCCCGGTGCAGCCGGCGCACCAGTCCCTCGGTGGCCAGATAGGGAGTCAGGTTCATGAGCTGGTCGGGATACCCCCCCGCACTCCAGGCAAAGTAGATCGGCCGTTTGCCCAGATTGTCCCGGATCAGGAACACCGAGATCAGATCCGACAGGAGCAGCGTGTCGCGGCCAAAGGCGATCTCCAGCGAGTCGATCCGGAGTCCGGAGTTGGGCGGGAGCAGCTGGGCTTCGGGCAGTTCATCGAGCTGCTGCTCGGTGAGGGAGAGCACCGGGCTGGTGGGCTTGGGACCGGTCCAGTCGCGCCAGATCGGGGCAGCCTTGGTGGGATCGAAGGTCGGGGTCACCCGGCGGCGGATCTGCCGCAGGTGCCATCGGGTATTCATCAGGGAGAGGTTGGCCAGGGTCACGTCGGGCCGGACCTTTTCCACTTCCTGCGCATACCAGAGCGGGAACGTATCGTTGTCGCCCGCGGTAATCAGGATGCCGTACGGCTCCACCGACTCCAGCATGTCCCGGGCAAAGTCCCGGGCCAGCGTCTCACCGGCCCGGCTGGCGGTGACCCGGTTGCCGAACACCGGAATCAGCGCCAGGCAGAGCACCGGGGCGGCCACGAGGGCCCCACCCAGCTGGTTCAGGGGCCGGCGCACCAGGTCGGCCAGGGCCTGCATCAGCGCCCCCAGGCCCACCGCTACCCATAGCCCCACCGCGGAGAAGGAGATCATGAAGAAGTAGTCCCGCTCACGCACTTCCCGGGGCACCCGGCCCAGGGCGGGGTCGGTCCCGTAGGAGAAGCCGTACTTGAAGTTCAGGTAGGAGACCAGCGCCAGCGTCAGGGTGAGCATCAGCACGGTGGAGGCCCAGAAGGCACGCCGGTCGCGGCGGAACAGGGCCACGGCGCCGGTGCCCGCGAGCAGGGTAAAGAGGGCCGTCGCGAAGCGTGCGCCTTGCGCTCCCCAGTCACGGGCAAACTGCCAGTTGAAGTACTGCCAGTAGTTGCCGAGCTGGGCCGCGAAATGCGCCTGCCGGTTCAGGACCGACGGCTTGCCGTACTGGAGCCGGTTGAGCATCTCCATCAACAGGGTCCAGGTGGTCGGTTCTCCCTCGTTGATCGGCGGATATTGTGCGGAGCGGATGGGAAGGAAGAGGTAGTTCAGCGAGATGCCGACCACCACGGCCAGGATGGCGAGGTAGAGCATCGGCCGCCGGAACTCACTCAGGTCCCGCCAGGCGGTGTACGCCAGCAAGGCCGCCGCCACAGCCAGCAGCAGCACCCGGCTCTCGGGCGGCCCGTCGATCACCTCGGTCCACTTGTTGGACACCGCCAGGCCCAGCAGGACGCCCAGCCAGAGCACCCACGGCTTGAGCAGCATGCTGGGCTCGGTGAGCAGCACGTAGATGGCCACGGCGGGCCCGGCCAGGACGCCCATCATGTGGTTGGTGGAACTCAGGGCGATGACGTAGGCAATGAGGACCAGCCAGCGATCCCGGTGCTGGCCCGGCGCGTCGTCTGCCCAATGCACCCCCAGCCACAGCACCAGCGCGGTGGAGAGCATGGAAACTGTGTAGACCTTCTCGTTGACGGTGGACTGGTTCCACACCGTCCAGGTGAGGGCGCCCACCAGCACCCCCGCGAACGCCGCTGCTAGGCGGGCCCAGCGCACCGTGACGACATCCCGCATCCACCGGTCGGCCACCAGGAAGAGAAGACCCGAGCAGGCAGCGGAGGTGAGGGCGGCAAAGAGATTGATCCGCACCGCATAGTCGGCGGCCAGGGGCAGGGCACCGAAGACGTGCGCCAGCACCACGAAGAACGGGTTGCCCGGCGGGTGGGGGATGCCCAGGACGTTGGCGGCCGCCACGTATTCCGAGGTATCCCAGAAGGCCGTCGTGGGGGCGAGGGTGGCGAGGTAGATGAGGAAGACGACGACGGTGGTCGCCAGGGCCCACAGGTAGGGCGGTGGATCGCGCCGGGAATCGGTGGCCGTCATCAGTCTCAGCTTGTGTCTGTGGGAGGCGCATATGCCGCCTCAGTGTGTCGGCGGGTCCGGTTGGAGCCCCCAATCGCCCAATCGCCTAGTGCCTGAACTGCCGCTTCCCGGTCATCACCATGGTGATGCCATGCTGATCCGCCGCGGCGATCACCTCGGCGTCCCGCACCGAGCCGCCGGGCTGGATGATCGCCGTGATGCCGGCCGCCGCGGCTTCCTCGACCCCGTCGGCGAAGGGGAAGAAGGCATCGGAGGCCATGACCGCGCCCTTGGTGTCGTGCCCCTGCTGCCGAGCCTTGTGCACCGCCATGAAGGAGCTGTCCACCCGGCTCATCTGGCCGGCGCCGATCCCGATGGTCTGTTCGTCCCGGGCGATGAGCACCGCGTTGGACTTGACCGCAGCCACGGCCGCCCAGGCAAAGCGGAGGTCCATCATCTCCCGCTCGTCCGGCTGCCGCCTGGTCGGGGTCGTCCAGCCTTCCTCGGAGATGTCGTAGGCAAAGCGGTCCTGAAGCAGAATGCCGCCCCGAACCCGCTTGAAGTCGAGGCCGGACGCATCCCGGGACACCGGCAGCTCGACCACCCGCAGGTTCTTCTTGGGCGCCAGGACCTGGAGCGCCTCCTCATGAAAGGAGGGCGCCACCACCACCTCGAGGAACAGATCCTTCATCAACTCGGCCGTGGCCCTGTTGACCACCGTGTTGAGGGCCACCGCGCCCCCGAACGCCGACTGCGGATCGCAGGCCAGCGCCCGCTCGAACGCCAGTTCCGGACTCGCGGCCACGGCAATGCCACAGGGCGTGGTGTGCTTGATGACGGCGCAGGTGGGGCGGGTGGGCCAGAGCGAGGCGGTCCAGGCGGCGGCGTCCAGGTCGAGGATGTTGTTGAACGAGAGTTCTTTCCCCTGTCGCTGCTTGAGGTCACGGAGCCCGCGCGGCTCCTCGTCCACGTAGAGCCCGGCCCGCTGCGACGGGTTCTCCCCGTAGCGGAGCGCCAGCAGCCGCTCGAAGGAGAACGCAATCCGGTTGGGCAGGCCGTCCTCGTGCGGGGTGAGGTACCGGGCGATGGCACCGTCGTAGTCCGCGGTGTGGCTGAACACCTTGGCGGCCAGCGCCAGCCGGCACTCGGCATCCACGCCGCCGTTACGCAGCATCTGCAGGATGCGGGGGTAATCGGTCGGGTCCACGACTGCGATCACCGAGGCGTGGTTCTTGGCCGCCGACCGCAGCATGGAGGGGCCGCCGACGTCGATGTTCTCGATGGCATCCTCGAAGGTGACCTGCGGCTTGGCGACGGTCTCGCGGAAGGGATAGAGGTTCACCGCCAGCAGGTCCACCGGGGTGATCTTCCACGCCTCCAGCGTGGCCAGGTGCTCCGGCAGGTCCCGGCGGGCCAGCAGGGCGGCGTGCACCGCCGGGTGCAGGGTCTTCACCCGGCCGTCGAGGATCTCCGGAAAGCCGGTCACGGCCTCTACCGCCAGCACGGGGACGCCGCCCTGCCGGAGGGTGTTGAAGGTCCCGCCGGTCGAGATGATCTCCCAGCCCAGGTCCACCAGCGCCTGGGCAAAGGGGACGATGCCCCGCTTGTCACTCACCGAAATCAGGGCACGCGGCACGCAGCACTCCTCACGAAAAGAATTCGAGCGCCTGGGACAACGGGACCGGCCGACCCGATTGGGCAGCCTTCAGGACAACCGCCGGGAGCAACCGGTGCTCGGCGGCAAGCACCCGGGCGGCCAGGCGGTCCGGCGTATCGCCGGGGAGCACCGGGACTCTGGCCTGGCCCAGGATCTGGCCCCGGTCGTACTCCTCGTCCACCAGGTGCACCGTGGCCCCGGAGACCTGCTGGCCACTCTGGAGCACGGCCTCGTGGACCCGGTGGCCGTACATCCCCGGCCCGCCGAAATCAGGCAGCAGGGCGGGGTGGATATTCAGTATCCGGTCTCGGAACTCGGAGATGACCCCGGCGGGCACCAGCTTGAGGTACCCCGCGAGCACCACCAAGTCCACACGGTGCTCGCGGAGCCGTTCCAGCCAGTCGGCCGCGTCGTTCCACCGTTCCAGCACCTGAGCGGGGATGCCCCGTTCCCGGGCCGGGGCCAGCGCTGGGCAGTCTGCCCGATTGCTGAGCACCAGGACGACCTGCGCCAGTGCTGAGCCGCTTAGCGCCTCCAGCAGGGCCACGAGGTTACTCCCACGGCCGGAGACGCAGACAGCAAGCCGCATTGGCATGGCGCAAGAACTTAAGCCACCGGGCCGCCCCGGTGTAGGGGCCGGAGCCATCAAACTAGAAGATGAGGACCGGCTCAAGTCGCCCCGGCCCAGCGTCGATAAAGCCCATTGGATATTGCACTTAGGCCACGGCGAACGGCCTGGGCCTGGCACCGGGACCGGGGGTTGGCCCCCACCTTGCCTTTTTCAGCGGCCAAACTCCTCGCCACCCACCGCTTGGGACAGGATGGAATCGATGATTACCTCGCCAATGAGACGGCTGGGCCTGGGCGGCCTGGCAGCGGCCGTGATGCTCCTCACAGGGTGTGAGGCGCAGCTCCGCGAAGGCGCCAGCTTCAGCATTTCCGATTTCATCTCCGGCGTGACCGACGCCTCCGGGACCGTCCATGCCGCCCTGCGGGAAGGCGCCGCTCCTGGCGCCGGCGGCGGGTCGGCGGCGGCGGTCTCGGGGATCAGCGTCATGATCAACGGCGGCAGCGGGCAACAGACCGTCTCGAGTGCCAGCGCCTTTACCCGGGTGATTGTCTCGGTGGAGGGGCTGAACGACTACTACGAGCTGACCCTCCCCGGCGGCGTCTCGGCCGAAGGCGTCATCCTGAGCCTCAGCCAGCGGGCCACCGCCGGCAACATGTACATGCTGTACGCGGTGGGCGGCCCCAGCGGTCTGGGAACTTATGCCCGCCAGGCGATGCGGGTGCTCCAGGTCGGCAGTGGCGACATCCAGGTCAGCGCCTCCTGGACCGACTCGGCCGACGTGGACCTGCATGTCATCGACCCCAGCGGCGAAGAGATCTTCTTCGGCCACAAGAACGCGGCCAGCGGCGGCACGCTGGACCTGGACGCCAACGCGGCCTGCAGCCCTAATGAAAGCGCGCCCCGGGTGTTCTATTCCAACGAAAACGTGGTGTGGCCGCTGGGCATGGCGCCCAACGGCACTTACAAGGTGATCTTGGACTACTGGTCCGATTGCGCCGTGGCCCAGACCGACTGGGTGGTCACCATCCAGCGCCAGGGCGCCCAGCCGCAGATCTTTACCGGCACCTTCGCGGGGTCGTCGTCCGGGATTCCAGATGACACGGTGAGCGTGTTTACGTACTAGGCGGTTGGGCGGTTGGACGGTTAGGCGGTTGACCGATTGGAGTGTGCCCTCTTCCGGGCGTTGTCTGGCTGAATGACTGTCGCGCCGACCGCTCCCGGGTCGAACACCGATGCGGGCCCGCCGAGTGGCGGGCCCGCATTTGTCCTGGGCAGGCGCAGCCCTATACAGCCGCTCTCACCGCAGGGCGATGCTGTCGACGAAGACGAACGGCCCCGCCATGCAGATCCCGGCGTAGCCGGGCGCGCCCCGCACGGTCACCGCAACCTCGGCACCGTCCTGATGGAACGCGGGCGGCAGGGTGACCGGCTGGTAGCGGCCGTGGCCGGCGAGTTCGAGGAGCCAGCAGCCGCCCTCGATCGGGTTGTAGCGGATGATGGCAGGCGCGGTCACGGATTGATTCGCGGCCAGCGGCGGCCCGCCCGGGACGGGGTCGGGCGACTCCGTGGCCGAGCAGGCCAGCAGCAGCATCGCGGCGGCGAGGCCGATCCTTGAAATGCGGGACTGTGTGATAGCGGCTCCTTACTGCGCTTCCAACCAGTGTAACCAGGCCCTCACGGGACGAGCAAGGCCGCGTCCTTTCCTGCAACATCGGCGGCCTGACACAGCGCCGCCCAGTCCGTCGGAACGATCGCGCTCTGGTGCAGCTGCTCCATCACCATGAACGGTTCCACCTCCAGGCTTCCGCGGGTGAAGCGGACTTGCTCACCGGGCAGCGCCGTGAAGCCGAAACCGGCGCGATGCAAGGCCACTGCGATGACCGCTCCGGTCACCAGGCGCGCCTCCCTGACATGCTGCTCACTCGCGAGGCTTGCGGTCGCGGCGAACTTGAGCCGGACCGCCAGTGTCGTGGGGGGAGTCGCCAGGTCCGGCAGCTGCTCCAACCGCAGTCCCTTCACGCGATGCAGGTTCTCCGACACCAGGTGCCGCCAGCGCGGGAGCCAGACCTGCTCGCCGATCCCCTCCCACGTTCCCGAGGTGAGTCGGGCTCCCAGGTCCGGCGGAACCAGGAAGGCCACCAGGGACTCCTCCAGGCTCTCCCGGCTCCCCATGAGGGAGATGGCGGAGGGATCGTCCGACGGCGCCGCGCGGGGTGAGGCCAATGGGTCGGAGGCGAGCGCAGCGATGCGATCCCTCAGGGGTGGGTGCGTATCCAACGGGTCACCGGTCTCGTCGGCCAGCTGGGCCTCGAGGTGGGCGGTGACGCCGGCCGCGATCGTCGGGGCGCCAAGGAAGCGCTGGAACCCCTCGAGAATCGGGGGGCGCACGCCCGCCTCGAGGGCCGGCGCCACGTCGTTGACCCAGAAGGCCGGGAACGCCGGTCCGGCGGCGTGGATCGTCTTGAGCCCGGAGATCAGTGGCACACTCCCGGCGATGCGGGCCGCGAGGGCGTCGGCGGCATACTCCTGGTCTCGCGAGACCGCGTGGGTAATGCGCAGGAAGAGGTTGCCGTACCATTCGAACGGCTTGCCGATGAAACCGTGATTGCCGGAGAGATTGGACAGGGTCCGCCCGATGGCGGCCCGGGTCGTGTAGATCCACGGCCCAAGCGCGGTGTCACCCGCGTGGTAGTGACCGAACTCATGCGCCAGAACGGCACGGAATTCCTGGACGGTCAGCGCCTGGAGCAGCGGCAGTCCCACGCCCATCACCCGCTCTCCTCCGGCGCCCATCACCCCGCCACGCTCGGCCACCCAGGCGTTCAGGTCGGGGACCAGGAACACCTGCTGTGGGGGTGCCTGCCGGGTCGCGGTGGCGGTCTCCTGGATGAGTTGGAAGAGGGCCGGGTGATCTTCCGGCCTCAGGACGGGGCCGGGAGGTTCAAACCGGTCGGCACGCGGCAGGATGGCCAGCAGGATCGCGATGGCCCCACCCACGCCAAGCACGAGCAGCCGCAGGTCCAGCCGATCCAGGTAGCGCCATTCCGCATAGGGGAGGTAGATCAGGACGGCGGCCACCACGAGGGCCAGCATGTAGAAGCCCACCATCAGGAGGACGGCGGAGAGGGCTCGTCGCCGGAAGCTGGCCTGTGGCACCCGGACCTCCGATCCAGCCCGTCTCTGACGCGGGCTTTTACAACGGAAGGAGCTCGAGAAACGTGACGTCGATCGGGTTGAAGAGGCGCGGGCCGCTGCCGTCGCTACATCCCGTGGCGAGCCCGACCATTACCATAAAAGCAGTGGCTCTGATGCTGAGGGTCATGGAGCCCTCCTAGCGGGCATCGGGTCATGGATCCTCCCCGAGCGACTCATAATAGGACGTCACCCGGGCCTGCATGCCAGCCCGAGTGTACACGTCGGGCCGCCGGGTGTCCATGACATCCGCAATCACCCGGGCGACCTCCTCCGCGCTCTGCGCGTCAGGCAGGGTCCGCGAGTCCACCCCGCCATGCAGTGCGTTGGCGCCGAACTCCGTCTGCACCGGGCCCGGGGAGACGATCGAGAAGTGGATCTCGGGGTGGTCGGCCTGCACCTCGGTCCGGAAGTTGGCGGTCAGGGCGTTGAGGAAGTGTTTGGCCCCGTTGTAGGCCGAGCGGGCCAGGGCGTAGGGCATGCGCCCCAGCAGCGAGGACACGTTGATCACCTGCCCGGTCCCGCGCGACTTGAAGTGCGGCAGTACCTCCTGCATGCCATACAGCGCCGAGGTCACGTTGACCCGGACCATGTCGTCGATGTCCTTGTCGGTCAGCTCCGAGGGCATCCGGGTAATGCCCTGACCGACGTTGTTGACCAGCACGTCAATCTGTCCGAACCGCTCGAGCGCTTCCCGAACCACCTTCTGGACCTCGGTCCGGCGAGTCGCGTCCGCCACCACCGCGTGGGCTCGGCCGCCACAGTCGCGGGCGACCGCCTCGAGGACAGCACGCCTTCGGGCCACCACGACGACGCGATCGTTCCGAGAGGCGAGATACCTGGCCAGCGCCGCCCCGATGCCGGAACTGGCGCCGGTGATGATCACCACCCGTTCGCTCACGGATCCCTCCCGGTTGCGCCGACGTCCGCGGGGACGGGGCCTATCATTCCACTCCACCCGCCTGCTCGACGAGTCGCATCGCAGGCTGGCTCACGAAGATGGGGGCATGAAAGCGGCGCCCCCAGGACAACGCGGTCACGTCGCGGTATTCGTGCCGAGCCGGATCGCCATGGCCGGGGTGGAGTCGCTTCCAGATTGAGGCGCGCACATTCGGGTCGGAACCGCGCTCCAGCAACAGCTCGGTGAAGGGCGCGACGCTCGGCCCGCCCTGGTAGTTCATCCAGAAGTTGGGTTGCGACACCATGGTGGCGAAGAGTGCGGTGTATCCACCCCATCCGCCAGCCCCGACCGCGGCGCGGACGTTGACGTCCATGCCACGGTCTAGCAGCCAGCGGGCAATCTCCAGCTCATCGTAGTCCGCGCACATGTGGAGCAGTGTCGTGCCGCCGAGTGGCGTGCCGACCGTGGCATCGATCGAGTCGCCACACCCCAGCTCGGCCGGGTAGATCTCCCGGTGGGAGAAGGTGCGGCTCAGGAGATGGGGGTCGCGGTGCAGGTGGGCCTCGAGCAGGTCGAGGCGCCCGCGATGCAGCGCCATCGGCGGGGTGTCGGGAAGCGCGATGCCGTGACTCGCGTACACCTCCAGGATGGCGTGCTTGGCCTGGGGACGGCGGGAGTCCGTCTGGAGCACGGTATCCACCCGGGCCAGGAGCCGTCCCGCCTCGTCCCGAACCCTGGCCCCGAGCTCGAAGAGCAGGGCCGTGCCCTCCAGGCTCAGCGTGTAGGCTGGTCCATCGAGCGCATCATCGGGCGGGAGGGGCTTGCCCAGCATGGTATGGAGCATCGTCGCGGTGCCGACCTTCCCCTGGAGTGCCGCGCGGCCCATCGCGGACTGGAGGTCGGTGGCGCCGAGGCCGTGCAGCATCTGGATGATGCGATCGCGCCCGACGTTGGCCGCGTACGTCATCGGCGGACCCCAGTTGCTGTTCCGGCGGATCAGGGTCTCCTCGTGGATCAGGTGCGGGGAAGCGGCCACGAGTGCGCGCACGGCCTCCAGGTCGTCGCGCCAGATGGCATCGACCAGCTCGACCGCCTGCACCAGCCGGGCCCAGCTCGGTGCCTCGTAGCTCCGGGCCAGCACCAGCCGAGCATCGGCGAGCGTGGCCGCGCGCGACAGGAGGTGGTCGGGGTGGAATTCATGCCACTCCGCCCGCGCGGCCTCATTGCCCGTCTGGACGGCTTGGAGGAGTTCCTCGGCCTGGTGCTGGAGCCGCTCGAGGTCGGGACGAACGGGCAGGCGGCGCGTGGGTATGACGAACCTCCCCTACCCGTGGCGCTCCGGGTCTACACGACGCGCCGGCGGTCCCTGCGCCAACACCCGTTCGGCGAAGTCCAGGCGCTCCTGGGTCTCGCCCAGCTCCTGCCGGAGGGCGCTCACCTCACCCATGAGCGCCCCGAGATCCTCCATCGTCTCCAGTTGCTGCTGCGCCGCGCTTCCCCTGCGGCGGGTTCGCAGGTGCTGAGCCCAAAGGCCAAACCCCACCGCCAGTGCTGCATGCCCGGTGGCATGCCACGGCTCGGCGGGCTGGGCCGCGAACCACACGGCGGCCACGTTGACCGCGCTCAGCACGGCGGCGATCGGATACCAGGTCGCAGGCTTGAAGTTCATGGGGTGTCCTCGTCGAGTAGGCCGTGTCGTCCGCGACCCGAGACTCGCTGCTTCTCAGACGTGCCGGTCGGAGGAGGGCGTGGACGGCCCGCACAGCGACAGGGGTGCAGATTCAAAGTGACGCCAATCGGCGTCGCCTGTCCAGACGCGGGCATTCTGCCGGCCGGCGCGCGGACTGGAGCTACTCGCTGAGCGCCGCCGTGAGCGCCGCCGCAACCACCTCGGGTTCCACCCGGTGCAGCGTCCGGGGATCGAGCAACAGTCGGCCGCCTTCCACGCGCGCCACCAGCGGCGGGTCGCCCAACCGGAGCCGGAGGGCCAGACCGTTGGCGCCGAGCGGGCCGGGATCGAGCGACACCAGGGTGGTCGGGAGCGCGGCTCCCGGGAAGGATCCACCGCCCACCGCCGATTCGCCCGAGGCCAATCGTGCCTCGAGCATGGCGGGACAGAGTGCCGCCAGCGCCGACGCGCGACGGTGCAGCTCATCCCCGCTGATGGTGAGCATGGCCAGGACGGGGATGTCGCGGATGGCAAGCGCTGGATCACGATACAGGGAAAGCGTAGCCTCGAGCGCCGCCAGGGTGAGCTTGTCGGCCCTGAGGGCGCGGGCCAGGGGATTGTCTCGCACCTGGGCGATTGCCAGGGCGCTGCCCACGAGGCATCCCGCCTGGGGGCCGCCGAGCAACTTGTCGCCCGAGAAGATGACCAGATCGGCGCCCACGCGGACCGCGTCCGGCACCCGGGGCTCGGAGGTGAGCCCCCACGCCGAGAGGTCGGCCAGCAACCCGCTGCCCACATCATATAGAAAGGGAATGCCCAGCCGGTGGGCCAGTTCGGCCAACTCGGCGGGATCAGGAGAGGCGACGAAGCCGGTCTGCTCGAAGTTGGACCGGTGCACCGTGAGGATGGCCGCAGCGCCTTCAGCCGCCTGCTCGTAGTCGCGGAGATGGGTGCGGTTGGTGGTGCCCACTTCGGATAGCAGCGCGCCGCTCCGAGCCATGATGTCGGGAATCCGGAACGAGCCACCGATCTCGATCAGCTCACCTCGGCTGATCAGCACCCGCCGGCCGGCGGCCAGCGCGTTGAGGGCCAGCACCAGGGCGCCGGCGGCATTGTTGACCGCCAGGCCGTCTTCGGCACCGCTCAGCGTAGCCAGTAGCTGGCGGCAGTGGTCGGCGCGATGGCCGCGGGCCCCGGCCGCCAGGTCGTACTCGACGCTGGCATACCCCGAGGCTATTTCCGCGACGGCCTCGATGGCCGCCCGGCACAGCGGGGCGCGCCCCAAGTTGGTGTGAAGTACCACGCCGGTGGCGTTGATGACCGGGCGGAGCGAACGGCCCCCGACCTCCGCCAGCCGCTCCCGCACCGCCTCGGCCCAGCTGTCAGGCATCGGCGCCCGGCCCGAGCGCACCGCGGTCAGGATGTCTCTCACCGCCTGGACCACAGCGTTCCTTGGCGACTCCGCCAAGACCGTCGCCAGGGCCGGCTCGTGGAGCAGCCGGTCCACCGAGGGAAGCTGCCGGCGTACGTCGCTCACGGGGTGGGTGCGGGGGCCGCCGGCTTGGGGAGCGTGTCGGACGGCGCGGCCGTACTGTCGGGCCGCACTGCGGTGCTGTCGGGTCTGGGCGCGGGCTTCTTGGGGATGACCAGCACGTTGCGCGCGTCACCGGGCACTCCGGCCGCGCTCCGAATCCCCAGCACCTCCACGATGTAGCGGGACTCGGGCGTGAAGTTCGAGTCCACCCGCAGCACCATACGGTCAAACAGCGCCGGCCGGGTCTTGAGGATGGAATCGACCACCGGATCGGCCTTCTGGGGCTGGCCGCCACCCCGCGAGGGCGGGCCCCCGGCGGGTGGCTTCCCGGCGGGCGGACGGGCGACGGTCGAATCGCGTTTGGTGGTGTCGGCGGCCGCGCGAACGGAATCGGTATGTGCCCGGGCCAGAGCCTGCAGGCTGTCGTCCAGTGCCTTCGGCAGGAAGGACCGAAAGGGCACGGGAGAGGAATCGGCCTGGTGCAGCAGCCGGACGGTAAGGCTCTCCGGCGGCTGATACGGGTCGAGCGGGCCGGAGAAGGCGACCGTGGCGCTCACGCTGTCGAGCGGCGTGACCTGAGTGATCCGGGGCCCGATGGTGTCGCGCGGAATGATCCAGAGCGGGGCGACGGCACCGGTGCCGGCGGCTACCAGGGTGGAGTCGTACTGCTCGCGCTGCTCGCGCTGCAGATTCTTGTTCTGATCGATGGCGCCGTAGATGATGTAGCTGGAGCGGGGCAGCGGCCCGACGGTGAATCGCCCGGACGAGTCGCTCACCGTGCGATAGACCAGGCTGTCCGGCAGCATGACCAGCTCCACCAGCGCCAGGCGGGCGGGGTGGCCGGTGGTCCAGTCGAGGGTCAGGCCGCTCAGGGTGTCGGTCGGCAGCGGCCCGCCGGTGGAGAAGGTGAGCACTGCGGTGGTGTCGAGTCGATTGCGGCGGAGATCCATCAGGCCCGGCAGGAGCTCCACCCGATAGACCCGGTTGGGCTTCCAGCCTTCCCGCGGGCTGATCGTCAGGCGGTCCCGTTTCCAGCCGATCTTCGGCACTCCCCGGCTGGGGGAGAGCAGAATCAGTCGCTCCAGGTCCCCGGTGCCGAGCCCGAAGTTGGGACTGCTACCCTCGGAGATCACCTCATCGAACTGGAACTCCACATCGTGACGCCAGTCGGGATAGCTGCCGAGCGATTCGGGGACGGTGCGCAGCAGCACCGGCGCCAATGTGTCCTCCGGCCCGCCGGCCGGCGCGCCCATGCGGGCGCAGGCCGTGATGGCGAGCAGGGCGAGGCCGGTGCAGAGCCTCCGCGCACGTCGGCCAGGCCCGGTGCCTCCACGTCGGTGGCGCTTTGCCGAGTTCGGCCCGGGGGACAGGTGGTCCCCCGGGCTGGGACCGGACACCGACGGTCCGCCCTCCGGACCACCCGTCCCCCGGGCCTCACCCGCACCCGCATTGATGTCTCGCGCGCAGACCGAATCCGCGCGGGCGCCTCCCACAGAGGCACCGGCCTGGCCCCTCGCGGCGCGACCTAACATCCCAGCGCGCCCAGCTTCTGCCGCAGCGCCTGGTGCTGCTCGGTCCAGTCGGCCAGCTTCTGGCGCTCCCGCTGTACCACCTCTGCGGGCGCCCGGGAGATGAACTGCTCGTTCTCAAGCTTCCGGCGCTGTGACTCAATGAGTCCGTGCAGCCGGTCGCACTCCTTCTGCAGCCGCTCGCACTCCTTCTTCAGGTCGACCAGGTCACCGAGCGCGATGAACACCGCGGTGCCATCGGTCAGCACCGCGTGGCCGCCGGGTTCGTCGGGTGGGGCGCCGTAGCTGAGCAGTCCCACCCGGGCCAGCCGGCAGACCGTTCCTTCTTCCTTTATCAGGGCCGGGTGGCGGCGGGCCACCCGCACGTTGACACTCTTGCCTGGTTCCACGCCGTACTCCGCCCGAATCTGCCGGATGGCACCGACCAGCTCCTGGAGGAGTCCAAAGTCCCGTTCCACGTCGGCGTCCGGTGCGCGGCGGTCGGGCCGGGGCCAGGCGGTGAGCATGAGTGTCTCGGAGCCCGTCCGCGCCGGCAGCCTGCGCCAGAGCGCCTCCGTAATGAAGGGCATGACGGGATGCAGGGTGGTGAGCGCCACCTCGAAGGTCCGGGCAATCACGGCACGCGCCACGTCCCCACCCGGCTCACTGCCGTACAGTCTCGGCTTGACCTGCTCCAGGTACCAGTCAGCGAGGTCGCTCCAGACGAAGTGGTAGATGACCGAGGCCGCCTCGTTGAGGCGGTATTTCTCGTAGTGGCCGGTGGCCTCGCGCACCATACGGTCGCAGCGGGCGATGATCCAGCGGTCGGCCAGGCCGAGCTCGGCCTTCGGCACCACGTTGGAGTAGGGGCCGGCGAGCGGGCGGATCGGCGCCGCCGAGTCATCGAGGTTGCCGAGGATGAACCGGCCCACATTCCACAGCTTGTTGGCGAAGTTCCGTCCCGGCGCAAACGAGGTCTCCAGGTCGGCCGGGTCGAGCACGACGTCGGTGCCCACGGACATGCCGGACACGACGGTGTAGCGGAGGGCGTCGGCGCCGTACCTGGCAATCACCTCCAGCGGGTCGATGCCGTTGCCGAGCGACTTGGACATCTTGCGATGCTGGGTGTCCCGCACGGTGCCGTGGAGATACACCGTGTGGAACGGGATGTCCCCCATGAACTCACAGCCGGCCATCACCATCCGCGCCACCCAGAAGAACAGGATCTCCGGAGCGGTCACCAGCACGGACCCGGGGTAGTAGCGCTTCAGATCTTCGGTCTTGTCCGGCCAGCCGAGGCTGGAGAATGGCACCAGCCAGGAGCTGAACCAGGTGTCGAGCACATCGGGATCCTGCCGGAGCGGGGCACCGCAGGCGCAGGTGACCAGATCGGTGCGGCTCACGTGGGTCGTGCCGCAGGCATCACAGTACCAGACCGGAATCCGGTGGCCCCACCAGAGCTGGCGGGAGATGCACCAGTCCCGGATGTTCGCCATCCAGTTGGCGTATTCCTCTCCTCGACGCTCGGGAATGAAGCGGAGCCGCCCGTCGGTGTAGGCCTTCAGGGCCGGGCGGGCGAGCGGCTGCATCTTCACGAACCACTGATCCGACAGGCGCGGCTCCACCACGGTGTCGCAGCGGTAGCAGTGACCCACCGCGTGGCGGTGGTTCTCCACCTTCCCCAGCAGCCTGGCGGCCTCGAACTCCTGGACCACCTGTTTCCGCGCCACGAAGCGATCCAGCCCGCGGAACCGCTCGGGCACGGTGTCGTTCATGCGGGCGTCGTCGGTCATCACGTCCAGGACCGGCAGGCCGTGCCGCTGCCCGATCTCGAAATCCACCGGATCGTGGGCCGGCGTGACCTTCACGGCCCCGGTGCCGAAGGCCATGTCGATGGCCGCGTCGGCCACGATGGGAATCTCGCGGTCAACCAGCGGCAACCGGACGCGCTGGCCGATGAGGTGGGCGTAGCGCTTGTCCCTGGGGTGGACCACCACGGCGGTGTCACCCAGCATGGTCTCGGGGCGGGTGGTCGCGACGGTGATGTGGCCCGAGCCGTCCGCCAGCGGGTAGCGGAGCGACCAGAGCCGGCCGTCGGTCTCTTCCTTCTCCGCCTCTTCGTTGGAGAGCGCCGTGAGGCAGCGCGGGCACCAGTTGATGATGTACTTGCCGCGGTAGATGAGCCCCTTTTCGTGGAGGCGCACGAACACCTCGCGCACCGCGCGCGAGAGGTCGTCATCCAGCGTGAAGTAGGTGCGTGACCAGTCGGCGCTCGAGCCCAGCGCCTTGAGCTGGTCCAGGATGACGCCGCCGGTCTCCTCCACGAAGCTCCACACCCGCTGCACGAAGGCCTCGCGCCCCAGCGCGAACCGGGTCTGGCCCTCCGCGGCCACCAGCTTCTCCACCACGTTCTGGGTGGCGATGCCGGCGTGGTCGGTGCCGGGGAGCCAGAGGGTGGGCCGCCCCCGCATGCGCTCGAAGCGGGCGAGGACGTCCTGCACGGTGGTGTTCAGTCCATGCCCCATGTGCAGCACCGCCGTGACGTTGGGCGGCGGCATCATGATGACGTACGGCGATTGGGCGATTCGGGCTGCCCCCTGGCGCCCTCGGCCGGGAGGGCGGCTGGGCGCGAAGGCGCCGAGCGTCATCCATGACTGATAGAGGTCCTTCTCGATAGCGCCGGGATCGTACTGCGGGGCAAGCGGTTCGGTCATGCCGGCTGACCGGTGACGGCACCGGGGGCGGAGTGGGTGTCATCTTCACCGCGGACCAGGAGGCGGTTGATCAGCCGGTCGAGTCCGGGGGCCGCGCTCGCCACCCGCACCGCCCGCGTCCGGAGGGCACGGCTGGGCACCCAGCCATGCAACTCCACGATGCCGGGGCCCGCCGCGAGCGGCTCCAGGTTGAGCGGGTGGAGGGCCGAGTCCAGGCGCAGTTCGGTCCGCACGGCACGCACCAGCTCGGCGGGCCGGAGCCGGGGTCCGGGGCGCGCGCCGCCCGTCAGCAGGTCCTTCACTTGGTTCCGGTCCACGGGGCCGAGGACTTCGCCCAGCACAAAGCCCGCGGCCACCCCGATGGCGGCACCGAGAAGGGTCCAGGCGAGCAGTTCGGAAGCTGGGGAACGGCGCATCAGAGATCGCTGGCTTACGCGGGTTGTCGAGGAGCGATTAACTTAACACCATGTCTGAGGAAAATGCGCAGGTCACCGGTCCGGACATTGGTCGCTGGCTGCTGCTGGCGCTGTTCCTGGCGCTGTGCATCGGGGCCTACTTTGCCTTTGCGCCCCGGGTCCCACCGGCGGTGGTGCCGGAAGTCACCACCAGTCCGTCCTGACGCCCATGCCCAGTATCGCACTCACCCTCCCCGACGGCAGCGTGCGCGAGGTGCCCCGGGGCACTTCGGCACGGCAGGTGGCCCAGGCCATCGGCCCCGGGCTGGCCAAGGCCGCCCTGGCGGCCCGGATCGGCGGACAGATCCGCGACCTCGACCGGCCCATCGAGGACAGCGCCACCTTTGCCATCCTGACCGACCGGGACAAGGACGCGCTGGAAGTCCTGCGCCACTCCGCCGCCCACATCCTGGCCACGGCGGTGCGTGAGCTGTTTCCCGCGGCGGGCATCGGCTTCGGGCCCCCCATCGAAGACGGCTTCTACTACGACTTTGCGGTGGACCGGCCATTCACCCCGGAAGATCTCGAGGCCATCGAGAAGCGGATGGCCGAGGTGGCGGCCCGGGATTACCCGTTCGTTCGGGAGGTGGTGAGCCGGGCGGAGGCCAACATTCGCTTCAAGGACGACCCGCTCAAGCTGGAGCGGATCGAGGACCTGGGGGACGACGAGGTCATCACGGTCTATACCGACGGGCCGTTCGTGGACCTCTGCCGGGGACCTCATGTTCCATCGACCGGACGGCTCAAGCACTTCAAGCTGCTGTCCGGCGCCGGGGCCTACTGGCGCGGGGACAGCCGGCGCCAGATGCTGCAGCGGATCTACGGCACGGCCTGGTTCAAGAAGGAAGAACTGGAGGCCTACACCCACCGGCTGGAAGAAGCCCGCAAGCGCGATCACCGGAAGCTGGGCAAGGAGCTGGACCTGTTCCAGTTTCACCCGGTGGCGCCGGGGGCCGCGTTCTGGACCGATCGCGGCACCGCGATCTACAACGCGCTCAACGACTACATGCGGGAGCTGCAGCGCGACGGGTACCAGGAGATCCGGACCCCGCTGCTGTACCAGAAGGCCCTGTGGGAAACCTCGGGCCACTGGGGCAAATACAAGGAGAACATGTTCCTGGTCCTCGACAACGAGACCGGCGAGCACGACATGTCCCTCAAGCCGATGAATTGCCCGTCCCACCACCTGTACTTTGCGTCCAAGGGGCATTCGTACCGCGACCTGCCGACGCGATTCAGCACGTACGATGTGCTGCACCGCAACGAGGTGAGCGGAGCGCTGTCGGGCCTGACCCGGGTGCGGCAGTTTGCCCAGGATGATTGCCACATCTACCTGACGGAGTCGCAGATTCCCGAGGAGGTCCGGCAGCTCACCCGGTTCATCCTGGACTACTATGCCACGTTCGGCCTGACCGCCGCGCTCAAGTTCGCCACCCGGCCGGAGCAGCGGATCGGCACCGACGACCTCTGGGACCGGGCGGAAGGTGCTCTCCGAGCGGCGCTGGAGGCCACAGGGCTGCCCTACGAGCTCAAGGCGGGGGACGGGGCGTTCTACGGCCCGAAGATCGACTTCGATGTCGCCGATTCAATCGGGCGCACCTGGCAGCTGGGCACTATTCAACTCGACTACAACGCGCCCGAGCGGTTTGACCTGCACTACACCGGGGAAGACAACACCGCCCACCGACCCGTGGTCATCCACCGGGCGGTGAACGGGTCGTTCGAGCGGTTCATCGCGATTCTCATCGAGCACTTCGCCGGCGCCTTCCCGTTGTGGCTGGCGCCGGAACAGGTGCGGGTGCTGCCGATCTCCGACGCGCAGTCGGAGGCGGCCGGCCGGGTCCACCGCCAGTTGCGTGAGGCGGGCATCCGCGCCAGCCTCGACGCCAGCCACGAGACCCTCAACTACCGGATTCGCGCAGGTGAGGTGGAGAAGGTGCCGTACATGGCGGTGGTGGGGCAGCGGGAGGCCGATGCCGGCACGGTGGCAGTGCGGACCCGCGGAGCCGGGACCAAGCAGGAGGTGGTGCCGCTCACGGAGTTCGTGGCTCGGCTCACGGGAGACCTCCGGAGCCGGGCGCTCAAGCCGTAGGGCCTCCGCGGGTTGGCCGCGATATGCTCAGCATTCCCACGATGATCATGCAGGAGAAAGGTCCGGACTGATGGCGGTACTCTGGTGGTCCCTGGGTGTGGTTGCCTTCGCGCTCGGGCTGGTGATCGTCCAGGGCATCTACCTCGGGGCCGTGCTCAAGTGGGAGGACCAGGAATCGGTCGGCCTCGGCTACTACGGCCGCCCGCCCTCCGAACGGAACCGCTTCAAGGCGCGCCTCCGGCTGCATGCGCGGCTGCTCACCCCCATCCTCCGCCTGAACGGTGCCCTCACCAAACTGGATTTCCGCAAGGTCGGGTTCCAGTACAAGGGCGTCGCCGGCCCGCACGGGAGCTGCAGCCCGGAGAGTTTCGCCCAGGCCGAGGCCTACCGGCCGAGCCCCGAGGACGTGTTCGTGGTGACTCAGATGAAGTGCGGCACCACCTGGATGCAGCATGTGGTCTATGAGGTGCTGCATCGCGGGGCGGGCAACCTGGTGGCTTCCGGCACCGCGATGTACGCCGTGGCGCCATGGCTCGAAGGGCGGAAGAGCGTTCCCCTCGATCAGGCGCCGGTCGTCGGCGGCGAGCGCCCCTCCCGGATCATCAAGACCCACCTGCCGGCTCAGCTCTGCCCGGAGCAGGCGGAGGCGCGCTACATCTATGTCGCCCGGCATCCGGTGTCGTGCTTTGCCAGCTGCATTGATTTCATCGTCACCAACGTGGGCGGCATGGCGCCTGGGCCGGCGGCGTTCGAGGAGTGGTACCGCTCGCCCGAGCTGATGTGGTGGGGGACGTGGCCCGACCACGTCCGCGGCTGGTGGGACCGGGCCGCCCGGGACCAGAACGTGCTGTTCCTCTACTTCGAGGACATGAAGCGGGATCTGCCGGCGGTGGTCCGCCGAGTGGCCGACTTTCTCGGTGTGGCGCCGCTGAACCCGGAGGAGCTGGCGCAGGTGGTGGAAAAGTGCGGCTTTGCCTACATGCAGCAGCACCAGGAGAACTTCGAGATGCACCCCCCCCACATCCTGCAGACCAACGCGGCGCTGTTCGTCGCCGGCACCGCCGATCGCCACAAGGATGTGCCCGCGGAGGTCCGTCAGCGGATCCTGAGCTGGAGCGCCCGGGAGATGGCGGCGAGCAGTTTCCCGCTGGCGAAAGCGTATCCGGATGTCGTGGAGACGGGTGCTGCATAGAGATGCAATGGGGCGTGGCGACTGCCGCTATCGGGCCGCGGTGAGTATTTTCCTTCCATAGCAGTCTGCGCGCACCATCCATCCGTTCACCCTGACGCCTGAGTGCCAGTGTCCGATTCCACCATGCCCGTCCTCGTCGCCGCCTGCCGCACCCCGGTGGGTCGCTATCTCGGCGGCCTCTCCGGCTTCACCGCCCCGCAACTGGGCGCCATGGTGATCCGGGAGGCGGTCCGGCGGGCGGGCATCGATGCCAGCACCGTTGATGAAGTGATCATGGGGCAGGTGGTGCAGGGCGGCTCGGGGCAGGCCCCCGCCCGGCAGGCCATGATTCACGCCGGCCTGGCCGGCACCATCCCCGCGCTGACCATCAACATGGTGTGCGGATCCGGCCTCAAGGCGGTGATGCTCGCCGCCCAGGCCATCAAGGCGGGAGACGCCCAGTGCGTGGTGGCGGGCGGCCAGGAATGCATGTCCGCGGCACCGCACTATCTGTACGGCTACCGCACCGGCATCAAGGCCGGCAACCAGACCCTCGTGGACGGCATGATCCACGACGGACTGTGGGACTCCTTCGGCCAGAACCATATGGGGGAGTACGCCGAGTATACGGCGGCCAAGGCCAAGGTCACGCGGGAGGAGCAGGACCAGTTCGCGGTCGGCAGCCACCGCAAGGCGGTGGCCGCTCAGGATTCGGGGAAGTTCGCCGCCGAAATCCTGCCGGTGGAGATCCAGGGGAAGGGCGGCACCACCACCATCTCCGCCGACGAGTCGCCCCGGAAGGACACCAGCCCGGAGAGCCTGGCCCGGCTGAAGCCGGTCTTCCGGAAAGACGGCACCGTCACGGCGGGCAACGCGCCGGGGCTCAACGACGGTGGCAGCGCCACGGTGATCACTTCGCTCGCCTTTGCCAGGGCGCACGGGCTCACGCCGCTGGCCCGGATCACCGCGTACGCCACCGGGGGCGGAGAACCGAAGGACCTGTTTTTTGCGCCGATCTTCGCGGTGCGAAACCTCATGAAGAAGGCCGGTACGAAGATCGGCAACTACGATCTCATCGAAGCCAACGAGGCCTTCGCGGTGCAAGCCATCGCCGACGGCCGGGAGCTGGGCTGGGACTGGGACCGGGTCAACGTGCATGGCGGCGCCGTGGCGCTCGGTCATCCCATCGGAGCCAGCGGCGCCCGGGTGCTCACCACGCTGGTGTACGCGCTCCAGGATCGCAACAAGTCCACCGGTCTCGCCACGCTGTGTCTGGGCGGCGGGAACGCGGTGGCGCTTTCGGTTGAAAGGATCTGAGATGAGAAACTCCGGCCGTACCGAACCGGTGCCCCACTACCTCCTGGAACCTGACCTGGCGGTGCGCTGGCCGCTGGCCATCGTGTCCGGAGCCGTCATCGTCGCGCTGGCGGCACAGGTGGCGATTCCGGTGCCCTTCTCGCCGGTACCCATGACGTTGCAAGGGCTGGCGGTGATCCTGGTGGGCGGCCTGTTTGGCGGCCTGGCCGGGTCCGGCGCCATGGCCCTCTACCTGGTGGCCGGAGCGTTTGGCGCACCGGTGTTTTCGGCGGGTGGGTCCGGGTTGCCATGGCTGTTCGGCCCGACCGGCGGCTACCTGCTGACCTTCCCGGTGGCCGCCATGGTGACCGCCCGCCTCGGGGAGCGGGGACGCTTCGGCCACTCGCTGGTTGCGGCGCTGGCCGGCATGCTGGTGATCTACATAGGGGGGTGGGCCCAGCTGGCCCTCCTGACCGGTGATCCGCGAGCCGCGGTGACCCTCGGCGTCATCCCGTTCATCGGGCAGGATCTGCTCAAGGTCTTCATCGCCGCGCTGGTGCTCTGGCGCGCTCATCGCATCCTGCGCCCCAGCCGGTGACCGCACCGGTCGAGCCCGAGGCCGTTGCCCCCGCCGCCCCGCTGTCGCCGCTCAGGGCGCTCGGCTGGGCGGCGTTGTTCATCGGGGGTGGGTTTCTCCTCACCATCGGGCTGGCGGTCCTCGTGGCCGGCCTCACCGGTGGGTTCGATCCCCACGAGACGGGCCCCCGACTACTGATGATCCAGACGGTGAGCGGGCTGCTCGCCTTCGGGTTCCTGACCTGGGTGATCGGGGTCCGGGGGTTGGGTCTGGACCTGAAGGAGCTTCGCTGGGCGCCCTTTGCGCTGGCGCTGCCCGGCTTCGGCGGCGGGCTGCTGCTCGGCGCGATCCCCGCGGCCCTGGCGGTGGCTCTTTCGCTGGTAGTGGGCAGCGCCCACTTCCTGGCGGACCAGGGCGACGTGGCGAGCTACCTGGCGCAGATGTTTCGCACCGTGCTGCTTCTTGCCCCGGCGGCCCTCCTGGAGGAGATCATGTTCCGCGGGGTGGGGCAGGTGGTCCTGGCCCGGCCCCTCGGACGGGTCCCGGCCGTGGTGCTGCTGTCAGCGACGTTTGCCGTCGCCCACCTGTTCAATCCCAACGGGACCCTGCTGGGCTTGTTCAACATTGGCCTGGCCGGTGTGTTCCTGGGGCTGGCATTCTACCTGCCCGGCGGCATCTGGACCGCGTGGGGCGCGCACCTCGGATGGAACGCGACGCTGGCCGCGCTGGATGCCCCGGTCAGCGGGCTGCCGTTCGAGATACCACTCATTGACTATGCGCCTGGCGGGCCCCAGTGGCTCACCGGTGGCGCCTTCGGTCCGGAGGGTGGGCTGTTGGCCACGGTGACGATCGGGCTGGGGATCGCGGTCGCCTGGCGCTGGATGCGAAAGGAGCAAGCGTGATGAATGTGGCAGTCATCGGCGCGGGCACCATGGGCAACGGCATCGCCCAGGTGTTCGCCACGCAGGGCCATCGCGTCACGATGGTGGACATCTCCGTGGACGCGCTGGCCAAGGGCCGCAGCACCATCGAGGGCAGCTTGGCCCGGGTGGTCAAGAAGGGGGTCCTGACCCCGGAAGCCGCCGACCAGGCACTGGGGCGCATCGGGGTGGCCTCCACGGTGGCCGAAGTCCAGACCGCGGAACTGGTGGTCGAAGCCGCCACCGAGAACCCGGCGCTCAAGTTCCAGATCTTCGCGGATCTGGACCGCGCCATCGCGCCGGGCGTCATCCTGGCGACCAACACCAGTTCCATCTCCATTACCGAAATTGCGGCCCGGACCGGCCGGCCCGAACTGGTCATCGGGATGCATTTCATGAACCCGGTGCCGGTCATGCAGCTGGTGGAGGTCATCCGGGGCCAGGCCACCAGCAACGCCACGACCCGCACCGTGATGGAGCTGGCGAGCAGCCTGGGCAAGACGCCGGTGGAGGTGAACGACTACCCCGGCTTCGTGGCCAATCGGGTGTTGATGCCGATGATCAACGAGGCGGTGTTCTGCGTCATGGAAGGGGTCGCCAAACCCGAAGCCGTCGACACGGTCATGAGGCTGGGCATGGCCCACCCGCTGGGTCCGCTCGCGCTGGCCGACCTGATCGGGCTCGACACCTGCCTGGCGATCATGGACGTGCTGCACAAGGGATTGGGAGACGACAAGTACCGGCCCTGCCCGCTGCTCCGCCGGATGGTGGCGGCGGGACACCTGGGCCGCAAAACCGGGCGCGGGTTCTACAGCTACTGAGCCGGCCAGGAACGGCACCGCCTTTCTTCCGAGGTTGCCATGGACGCCTTCAGGTCGATGTCGGAGTACGCCCACGAGCAGCTGGTGCTGTGCCACGAGCCTTCCTGCGGGTACTTCGGCATCATCGCGATTCACGATACCGCGCTGGGGCCGGCGCTGGGCGGGACCCGTTTCTGGAACTATGAGTCCACCGAGGCGGCCATCACCGACGCGCTGCGCCTGGCGCGGGGGATGAGCTACAAGTCGGCGGTGGCAGGGCTCAACCTGGGCGGCGGCAAATCGGTGATCGTGGGCGACAACAAGCGGCGCGACCGGGAGGCGCTGTTCCGGGCCCACGGCCGGTTCGTCGAGTCGCTCAAGGGCCGCTATATCACCGCCGAGGACGTGGGCACCAGCCCGGGGGACATGGAGTACGTCCGGATGGAGACCAAGCACGTGGCCGGCCTGCACGGCCTGTCGGGCGATCCTTCCCCGGTGACCGCGTACGGGGTCTACGTCGGCATGAAGGCCAGCGCCAAGGTGCGCTGGGGCAGCGACAGCCTGACCGGCAAGCGGGTCGCAGTGCAGGGATGCGGCAACGTGGCCCGGGCGCTGTGCGACATGCTGCACCAGGAGGGCGCCCGGCTCACGGTGACCGACATCGACGCGGAGAAGGTCAAGCGGGTGGTGAGCAACACCGGTGCCGCCACCGTGGCTCCCGACGCGATCTACGACGTCGCGGCCGACATCTATTCGCCCAACGCGCTGGGCGCGACCATCAACGACGACACCCTCAAGCGCCTCAAGGTGGAGATCATCGCCGGCGGAGCCAACAACCAGCTGGCGGAGGAGCGTCACGGCATCGCGCTGGAAGAACGCGGCCTCCTCTATGCGCCCGACTATGTGATCAACGGCGGCGGCGTCATCAACGTCTTCGGCGAGATCATGGGCTGGGACCACGATCGTGCCAAGCGGAAAGCAGCCCAGATCTACGACACGCTGCTCAGCATCTTTGCCACGGCCAAGGCCAAGGGCATCCCCAGCTTTCAGGCGGCGGACCAGGTGGCCGAGGAACGGATCCGCGCCGTGGGAGCGCTGGGCGGTATTCGGGTGTAGGTGGACGAACCGCCTGCCACCGCCCCTGCATTTATATTCAACGCCGAGCTATACTGCCCCATGTCTGAAGTCATTCCCATTGGCGCCGACCACGCGGGCTTTGCGCTCAAGGAGCTGCTCAAGCAGGAGCTGGCCGCTCTGGGCTTTGAGCCGCTGGACCTCGGCACGCATTCCGCCGACTCGACCGACTATCCCGATTACGCGCATCCCGTCGCTCAGCGGGTGGAAACCGGTGAGGCGGCGCGGGGCGTGTTGCTGTGCGGGACCGGGTTGGGCATGGCCTACGCCGCCAACCGGCATCCGGGGGTGCGGGCCGCGGTGGCCTGGACCCCGGAGATCGCCCGGCTGGCCCGGGCCCATAACGACGCCAACGTCCTGGTGCTGCCGGCCCGGTTTGTGTCCGACGCCGAGGGCCGTGAAATCCTCCGCGCCTGGCTGTCCACCCCGTTCGAGGGCGGGCGCCACGAGCGGCGGGTGCACAAGATCGAACCTTGAGGAGACCGCATGCCGCTTGACCACAACGCCTCGCTCCGGCAGGCCGATCCCACGATTGCCCGGCTCATCGATGATGAGCTGCACCGGCAGCAGCACGGCCTGGAGCTGATCGCCAGCGAGAACTTCGCCAGCCGCGCGGTCATCGACGCGATGGGCACGCCGCTGACCAACAAGTACGCCGAGGGCTACCCCGGGAAGCGGTACTATGGCGGGTGCGAGGTGGTGGACCGGGTGGAGCAGCTGGCCATTGACAGGCTCAAGCAGCTGTTCGGCTCCGATCACGCCAATGTTCAGCCGCACTCCGGCGCCCAGGCCAACTTCGCCGCGTTCATGGCGGTGGTGAAGCCGGGGGAGACCATCATGGGGATGTCCCTGCCGCATGGCGGGCACCTCTCGCACGGGGCGGCGGTGAACCACAGTGGCACGATCTGGAAGGCGGTCCACTACGGGGTCAATCCGGCCAGCGGCCGGATTGACTACGACCAGGTCCGGGAGCAGGCCCGGCGCGAGCGGCCCAAGCTGATCATCGCCGGCGGCTCGGCCTATGCCCGGATCATCGACTTTGCGGTGATGCGCTCGATCGCGGACGAGGTGGGCGGTCTTCTCCTGGTGGACATGGCGCACTTTGCCGGTCTGGTGGCGGGCGGTGTGCATCCGTCGCCGGTGCCTCACGCCCAGGTGGTGACCAGCACCACCCACAAGACGCTGCGCGGCCCGCGGGGCGGACTGATCCTGTCCACGGCCGAGTATGCGGCGGCGATCAACAAGTCGGTGTTCCCCGGCACCCAGGGAGGCCCGCTGGAGCACGTCATCGCCGCCAAGGCGGTGTCCTTCGGCGAGGCCCTGGAGCCGGAGTTCGCGAAATACGCCAAGCACGTCGTCGAAAACGCCAAGGTGCTCGCCGAGGTTCTGGTGGAGCGGGGCTTCGCGATCGTCTCCGGCGGCACCGATACCCATCTCATGCTGGTGGACCTGCGGCCCAAGAATCTGACCGGCAAGGTGGCCGAGCAGGTGCTCGACCGGGCCGGGATCACGGTCAACAAGAACACCGTTCCCGACGACCCCCAATCGCCGTTCGTCACCAGCGGGATCCGGCTGGGGACCCCGGCCCTCACCACCCGCGGCATGGGGAAAGCCGAGATGCGGCGGGTGGCCGAGCTGATCGACACCGTGCTCACCTCGCCGGATGACGTGACCGTGCAGCGGGTCAAACACGAAGTCGGCGAGCTGTCAAGCGCCTTTCCATTGTACCTGCCGCGGCGCGTCTGAGCGCTTGACCCTCGGGTCCCCGGGTCCTAGCTTCGCAGTAACCACTCCCGGGATCGCTGCCGAACCATGCACGAGCTGCAATTCTCGACCGACGTCCTGTCACGGCTCAAGGCCGACGAGAACCGCTATCACGAGCGGGCCTATCTCTTTGTGCTCGGCGCCATCGAATTCCTCCAGTCACAGTTCGACGTCCGGCGCCACGTGACCGGGGCGGAGCTGGCCTGGGCCTGCCGGGACTACGCGGTGCGCCAGTTTGGCCTCCTGGCCCCGAGTATTCTGGAATACTGGGGCGTTCGCTCCACCGATGATTTCGGCCAGATCGTCTTCACGCTGGTCCGGGCCGGGCTGCTGGTGACCCAACCCAACGACCGCCCCAGGGATTTCGCCGACGTCTTCGCGTTCGAGTCGGCGTTCGCCGAGCCCTACCCGTGGGAAGGTGTTGGGGCGCTGCGAGACTAGACGGTTAGACGGTTAGACGGTTGGGCGGTTGGGGTGTTGGTGGAGGCGACTGAGGGACCTCCTCTCCGATGTCTGGATTTCCCAGGGTCCCCTCTTTCCTGGCGCTTCCTCATCCCTCGCCCCCTGACGCCCCTACTCTACTGACGACCTCACGCCACCAGCTCCCCACCTTCGCACTCGCTCAGTCCCCTCCCTCCCGTTTCCTCACTCGTGTCCCTCCCTATCCTGTCGCCCGCCCAAGCCGCTGACTGGGACCGCCGCGCCGAGGCGGGAGGCATCGCGCTGGCCACGCTGATGGATGTGGCGGGGCGATCGGCCGCGGAGGTCCTCGCCGCGCGATTTCCGGAGCGGCTCGCCGGTGGTGTCCTGATCGCGGCGGGACCGGGGCACAACGGCGGGGATGGCTGGGTGATCGCCCGGGTGCTCCACCGCCTCGATGTCCCTGTGTTCGTGGTTCCTCTCGCCGGAGCCATGGCTCCGTTGACGGCGCGGATGGCTGGGCGGGCAGCCGAAGAGGGGGTCCGGTCCGTGGAACAGGACGGCCCTTGGCCGTCGGTGGCGCTGGCGGTGGATGCGATCCTTGGCACGGGCGCCCGGGGCGCTCTTCGCGCGCCGGCGGCCGCCCTGGTTGAGCGGATCAACGATCTCTCGGTGCCGGTCATGGCGGTGGATGGTCCGACGGGGGTGGACCTGGGCAACGGGATGAGCCATGGACCGGCGATCACCGCGGCGCTGACGGTCACCTTCGGAGGGTTCCGTCGCGGCCACCTGCTCGCCCGAGATGAATGCGGCGACGTCGTGGTCGTGGACATCGGCCATCCCGCCGCCGAGCCGGGCCTGCCCCGGCTGCTGACGGACCGGGATGCGGCCGCGTTGCTGGGCCGGTTCTCCGCCCGGGATCACAAGGGAATTCGCGGCCGGGTCGTGATCGTCGGCGGGGTGACGGGCATGGAAGGCGCGGCCCGGCTGGCGGCGCGCGCCGCCTTTGCCACCGGCGCCGGCCTGGTCCATGTGGTCGCTCCGCAGGGTAGCGTCGAGGTGGTGCGCGGCGCGGAGCCGGATCTGCAGACGCTGGTTCACGAGTTCACGGTTCCGCTTTCGGCGCCGTTCGCCGACCTGCTGGCCGGCGCCGACACGGTGGTGATCGGACCGGGACTGGGGCGTGGGGCGGGCCGGCTCGAGTTCGTGTGCGCGGTGGCGCAAGGGGCGCGTCGTATCCTGATCGATGCCGACGGCCTCAATGCGTTTCAGGGGGACCCGGCGGCGCTGGCGTCTCTGGCCAAGGATCGCACGCTGGTGATCACTCCGCACCCGGGCGAATTCGCCCGGCTCTTCCCCGCCCATGGGGCGGGACTCGACCTCGATCCCTGGACCGCGGCAAGCAATGCGGCGGCGGATTGCGGAGCCGCGGTCCTGCTCAAGGGTGTGCCGAGCGTTGCCGCCATTCGGGGGGACGCCACCGTGACGGTCGCGGCCGGCAATCCCGGCCTGGCCACCGGCGGCAGCGGCGACGTGCTGAGCGGCATCGCCGGGGCCCTGCTGGCGCAGATCGAGGCCCCGCACCTGGCCCTCGCGGTCGCCGCGCAGGCGCTGGGCCGTGCGGCGGACCAGGCGGCGCGCCGCACCACGGCACGCGCGCTGCGGCCCATGGACGTGATCGGTGCGCTTCCCGATCTGTGGCGGGCCTGGGAGACCTTGCGGGTGGTGCCGCCGGCCAGCCGGCCACCGGTGCTCTTCGAGCTTCCCATGCCGCAACGCTGGTAAGGCGCATGCGGGGGCCCCTCCTGGCGATGCTGCTCATCGCCCAACCGATGGCAGCCCAGGGCCGAGACTGGCCCCCCGGGGACCGCGCCCTCCTCGGCGACTTCACTCGGATCATCGCCGTCGCCACGTCCGTCGATCGGGTGTTCGCGGTCACCCCCTCGGCCCTGCTGGTCTACGTACCGGGCCAGCGGCGCTGGGAAGGTCCCTATCTCCCGCGGGAGGAAGACGCGTTCCGGGATGTCCACCTGGCGCTGGTTGATCCCCTGGATGGCGGCCTCTGGCTGGTGACCCGCTCGGGCTGGTTCCGGTTCGACCCCGCCATCCGGCTGTGGGAGGGCGGAACCGTGCCGGGGCTGGTCGCCGATGCCGCGCTCGACCAGGACAACCCGGCAGGGGGCCTCTTCCTCCGCATCGGCGGTGGCTGGTACAGCGCCGGACGCGGCGGGGTGGCCCTTCCCGCCGTGGCTCCCCGGCGGCCGCTGCGCCCGGCCACCGTGGAAGATGCCATCCGCAGCAACCCCGCGATCCAGGCCTCCAGTGCCTCGCTCAACATCACAAGCCGGGTACGGGATCTCCGTTTCCTCTCCGCCGCACGCGCTTCGGCATTTGCCGGCCAGGGCTGGTATCTGGGGACCAGCGGCGCCGGCCTGGTGTACTTCGCCGATACTGCCGGTCTCCCCGAGCTGCTGACCTTCGGCCTGCCGAGCGAGCGGGTGAGCGCGGTCTACGCGGGCCTGGGAGGTGTGTGGGCCGCGACCGACAGGTCGGCGGTCGCCGATCCGGCGCTGACGTTCATCCAGCAGCAGTTCGGGGAGTTCCACTGGTACCAGGGACCCAGGGCCACCGGGCTGCCGTTCGTCGCCGCACGGCGGATGGTGGGTATGGGGTCGGCCCTCTGGCTGGCGACCGACAATGGCGTGGTGCGCTACCTGCCGCGGGAGGATGAGGCCACCCGGTTTGCCGGAGGGGGCAGTTTGCCGGACTCTCGCGTCTACGACATTGCCCAACGCCAGGGTCAACTGGTGGTGGCCACCGCGCACGGCATCGCGAGCTACCGGGACTCGACCGGGTTTGTCCGGCTGGCGTCCGGGTTCGTTGACCAGGCCCTGGCGGTGGCGCTCTCGGGAGACACCGTGTGGGTCGGGACGACCATCGGCCTGTTCGCGGCGTTGCCGGGAGAGGAAGACCTGCTGCAGCCCACCGCGCTGGGAGAGGCGCTCAGCACGAGGGTCCCGGTGGTGGACATCACCTGGCGCGGCGACACCCTGGTGGCGCTCAACGAAGATCGGCTGCTGTGGCGGGATCCCACCTCCGGCCGTTTCACCCAGGGGCCGCGGCTGGGCGATGCGCTCGGCCGGCTGCACACCGTGGTGAACGGTCGCACCGGGCTCTACCTGGCCGGGGAACGCGGCGTGGGCTTTGCCCGGCTGAACACACCGATCGTCCGGCCTCTCACGACTCCAGGAGACCTGCCGGGACGGGTCACCGATATCGCGGTGGATGAGGACTATCTCTGGGTCGCTACGGTGCGGGGGCTGGTCCGATTCAGCCTCGAGGTCCTGCGATGACGGCCGCCTCCCTGGGCCCGGGCCGGGAGTTCGACCGCATTCGCCAGATCCTGTCCCGGCTCGGGCCGCTGGCCCGCGGGGTCGGGGACGACTGTGCGATCGTGCTGGACGGCCCCGGGCGCCTGGTGGTGAGCTCGGATCTTTCGATCGAAGGCCGGCACTTCCGGCAGGAGTGGCTGACGCTGGAGGAGATCGGCGCGCGGGCCACGGCGGCCGCGCTGTCGGACCTGGCCGCCGACGGGGCCCTCGCGGTCGGCGCGCTGGTCAGCCTCGGCGTCCCGCCGGAGGCGAGCGATACGGGGGTGGTGACGCTGATGGGCGGGGTGGGAATGGCGCTGGGAAGCGTGAACGCGGTGCTGCTGGGAGGCGACCTCTCCGGGGCTGACCAGTGGATTGTTGATGTGACTGTCCTTGGGCGTGCCGAGCGACCGGTGACGAGAGTTGGGGCGCTGCCGGGGGATGGCGTGTGGGTCAGTGGACAACTCGGCGGCGCCCGGGCTGCGTTGGCGCACTGGCGCGCGGGACGAGAGCCGGATGCGGCATCCCGAGCGGCGTTTGCGCGGCCGGTGCCCCGCATTGCGCTGGGTGCGGCGCTGGCCCGGGCGGGCGCACGGGCCATGATTGATCTCAGTGACGGACTGGGCGGCGACGCCCGACACCTCGCCGCCGCCTCCGGGGTGGCCCTGGAGATCGCACTGGAGCTCGTGCCGCGCGCCCCTGGCGCCGAGGCGGGTGCGGCGCTGGAAGGGGTCTCGGCGGAGATGTTCGCCGGTCGCGGGGGGGAGGACTATGAGCTCCTGGCCACCCTCCCGCCGGAGTTCGGGGCGGAGCAGGCGCGGACGCTGGCGGAAGGCACCGGCGTGCCACTCACCCGGATCGGCGCTGTCCACGCCGCCACGGGCGTTCGCTTCCTCCTCGAAGGCCGGGAGGTGTCGCTGGCGGGGTTCGACCATTTCCGGTAGCCGACCGGTGCGCCCGTTCCCCGGGGTGCGCTGCCCGTTTACGTTCCTCCTCGTCTACCCCCATCCCCTCGAATCCCCAGGCGCATGTCCACCATCATCGAAGTGCACGCCCGCGAGATCATCGATAGCCGCGGCAATCCCACCGTTGAGGCAGAGGTCGTCCTGTCCAGCGGCGCCAACGGTCGGGCGGCGGTGCCCAGCGGAGCGTCCACCGGCGAACACGAGGCCGTGGAGCTGCGCGATGGCGACGCCAAGCGGTATCTGGGCAAGGGGGTCCTGGAGGCGGTCCGGAACGTCAATGAGGTCATCGGTCCGCGGCTGGAGGGAATGGCCGCCGAGGAGCAGGTCGCGGTGGACATGGAGATGCTGGACATCGACTCCACGCCCAACAAGAGCCACCTCGGCGCCAATGCCATCCTGGCCGTCTCCATGGCGGTAGCCCGTGCGGCGGCCCAGGATGCCGGTCTGCCGTTGTACCGATATCTCGGCGGGCCGCTGGCCCGCATGCTGCCGGTGCCGATGATGAACATCCTCAACGGCGGCGCACACGCCTCCAACAATGTCGATGCCCAGGAGTTCATGGTGGTGCCGGTCGGGGCGGAGACCTTCCCGGAGGCCCTCCGGATGGGCGTCGAGGTCTTCCATGCGCTCAAGAAGGTGCTGGGCAAGATGAAGCTCTCCACCGCCGTGGGAGACGAGGGTGGGTTTGCCCCGATGCTTCCGTCCAACGAAGCGGCGCTGGACGTGGTCATGGAGGCGATCCGGGCGGCGGGGTACGAACCCGGCAAGGACCTGGCCATTGCCCTGGATGTCGCCGCCAGCGAGCTGTTCCAGGACGGCGAGTATGTCTTCAAGAAGGGTGACGGCTCGCGCCGGCCCGCCTCGGGGATGGTGGATCTCTACGCCGGCTGGGTGGATCGCTACCCGATCGTGTCCATCGAGGACGGCCTGGCGGAAGACGACTGGGATGGGTGGAAGCTCCTGACCGACCGGCTGGGCGATCGTTGCCAGCTGGTCGGCGACGATCTGTTCGTGACCAATGTCGACCGCCTGCATCGGGGCATCGAACAGGGGATCGCCAACGCGGTCCTGGTGAAGGTCAACCAGATCGGCACCCTCACCGAGACCCTCGAGTGCATCGAGATGGCCAAGACCGCGGGATACGGCGGCATCATCTCCCATCGTTCCGGGGAGACGGAAGACACCTTCATTGCCGATCTGGCGGTGGCCGTGGGCACCGGCCAGATCAAGACCGGCAGCGCCAGCCGCACCGACCGGGTGGCCAAGTACAACCAGCTGCTTCGCATCGCCGAGGAACTGGGTGAGATCGCCCAGTATCCCGGCCGCGATCTCTACGTGTTGTGAGCCGGTCCCGTCTGCTCACTCTGCTCATCCTGGGCGGGGCCGGGCTGTTCGCCCTGGTGGGAGGGGAATACGGGACCTTCGACTGGCTGGAACTTCGGAGCCAGGAGCGCCAGGAGACCGGGTTGATCGGATCGCTTCAGACGGAGGTGGACTCGCTGCGCCGGTTCGCGCGGCGACTGGAGACGGATCCCAAGCTGGTGGAGCGGGTGGCGCGGGAGAACTTCGGGATGATCCGCCGCGGGGAGTTCCTGTACCGGCTGGAGTCGGACAGTCTTGACGGGCACGAGCGTAGGTGAGTAGTTTCGCGCCTCTCAGGGCTGGGTAGCTCAGGTGGTTAGAGCACGGCACTCATAATGCCGGGGTCGGCGGTTCGAATCCGCCCCCAGCTATCAGTCGAAGCCTCGCACTCCCATGGAGTTGCGGGGCTTTTCGCTTCCGGGACCGCTTCTGGTGACTCGGACGTGGCACCGGAAATGGCACCGGATTCTCCCGAAAGCTGCTCCTTCTGCCGCGCGGCCAGGCACGGCCCCCAACGGTTGGCCACCGGCCGGCATCCAACCGCCGAACCCCAACCGGAGAGTGCCATGCCAGTCATGCAGAAGGTGGCGTTTGCAGCGGCCGTTGGATTCGGAGCCCACAGCGCCATGGGAGGGTGGGCCGTGATCAGTGTCGAGAATCCGCCCGAATACCTCCAGGCCGGTGCGTCCTATCGGCTCGAATACAGCGTGCGCCAGCATGGGGTGGAACTCCTGCCGGGACTGCGCGGCACCCTGCTGATCCAGCCCGGAAGCGCCGGGAGCCGGTCGGTGAGCGCCCAGGCCGAGCCCGCCCAGGCGGCCGGCCGCTACTCGGCAACGTTTCGGGTGCCGGAGACGGATCGGGTGGTGCTGACGGTCAAGAGCGGCTTCAGCGGCGGGGGCTGGGGCGATCTCACCCTGCTGTCCATACCCGTCGTGGCGGCCGGTCGCACTTCCCCGGGGGTGGCCCCCGACGAGCGCGGGCGGCAGCTCTTCGTGGCCAAGGGATGCGGCACCTGCCACGTGAACGGCGATGTCCCCGAGTTCGCCCAGGCGAACCGGGTGGTCACCGGGATTGGTCCGGAGCTGACGGGGCGCCGTCTTGAGGCTGACTACGTCCGACATCGGCTCACCGACCCGGCGAGTCTCCCCAAGATCGGCACCGGGAACGTCCGGATGCCAAACCTGCACCTGGCGACCGCCGAGGTCGACGCCCTGGTGGCCCTGTTGAGCGGACCGGGGACCCGGGCAGGGCTGTAATCGCGTTCAGGCCAGCCTGACGAGACTTGCCGGTCGTGGGGCGGGCGGGCATCTTCGGGTGGTCGTGATAGCGCTCATCGCCCCTTCCCGCACAGGAGGTCTCGATGCTGGTGCTCCAGGCGGTTCCCGCCCCCGGACAAGACGCCTATCGACTGTTGCGAGCTCGCATCCGGACCGCGAGTACCTGGTCCTGGAGCAACAAGGCCAAGACCCGGCTCAAGCACGTTCAGCGTCCCAAGGGTGGACATATCGAGGTCGCCAACGCCCACGGCGTCCTCGTGGCCCACGTCCACCCCAAGACCAGCAGCGACCTGTTCTACCTGGCGGAGAAGTTCACCGGCCGGCTCGTCGCATGGTTCGAAACCGACCTGGTGGCCATCAATATCCAGTTTGTCCCCGAGCCACCGCCCAAGAAGCGGCGACGCTGAACCGGCCGCTCGCCGCGGCTGGCCACCAGTCTCGCTGGTGATGGGGCTCACAGTGCCCGCCGCCGCCAACCGCCGCTGGCGTCCGATGGTCCGACCCCCATAGAATTAGACCCATGAGGCTACGACTCTCCCCCGTCCTGCTTTCCCTCGGCACGTTTCTCCTGGCCTGCGGCGGCGCCAGCAGCCCGGTCGTGATCGGACCGGTCGCCAGTGTGACCGTCTCCCCCTCCCTCGACACCATCTTCCTGTCCACGTCCGATGTGCTGACCGCGGTCGCGCGGGACGCGGAGGGGCACGTCATCGCGGCGGCCACATTTTCGTGGCTGACCCTCAATGGCTCCATCGCTTCGGTCAGCGGGGTCGGGCAGGTGCACGGCCTGACAACCGGCACCACCACGGTGACGGCCAGCAGCGACGGCGTCACGGGGCAGGCGACCATCGTGGTGATCGCCCCGACCGTGGCCTCGGTGACAGTGACGCCGGCTTCGGATTCTGTCCCGGCCGGATCGGCGATCCAGGTGCGGGCGGTGGCGCGCGACGGCAACAACACGGCCCTCCCCGGCCTCTACCCCACGTGGACAAGCAGCAACCCGGCCGTCGCGACGGTCAGTCCGATGGGGCTGGTCACCGGGGTGTCGTCGGGGACTGCCACCATCAACGCGAGTGTCGGCGGCACGATCGGGAGTGGCCAGATCAAGGTGCGCGCCGCCTTTGCCCGCGGTGACACCGTGGCGGTTCCCCTGATCGATTTGAACTCCACCTACCTCGGTTTCACCGGCTTTCTCTACCCTGGCGGGAACACGGTCCCGGCCGTGCACCAGGCCGCAGGAGCGGCGCTGGCCCGCACCGTCAGCCCCCTGGACCTCAACGGGAATCCCGCCGGGATGGGCCACTATGTGCTGATGTCTATCGGAATGTCGAACACGACCCAGGAGTGGTGTGCCGAAGTGCGGGGCGCGCCGTGCAACTCCTGGAGCTTTACGGGACAGGCGCTGGCGGATCCGTCGGTGCGGACGTCCGGGCTGCGGATCGCCAACGGCGCGGCCGGTGGTCAGGATGCCAGCTTCTGGTTGCAGCGTAACGGCCCCGCCTACACCCGGATCCGCGATTCGGTCCTCGCGCCTGCCGGCCTCTCCGAGCGCCAGGTCCAGGCCATCTGGCTCAAGGTCGCCGACGCGCATCCCTCGGTCTCTCTGCCCCAGGCCAACGCCGACGCGCTGGTCCTGCTCGGCAGGCTGGGCACGATCCTGCGGACGCTCCGGCTGCAGTATCCGAACCTCAAGCTGGTCTTCGTCACCAGCCGCGTCTACGCCGGCTACAATCCCACGAATACCCTCAATCCCGAGCCCTACGCCTACGAGGCCGGATTCAGCATGCAGTGGCTCATCGCCGAGCAGATCCGGCAGGCCTCGACTCCAGGGGCCGCACCGGACCCGTTGGTAGGCGACGTGGACTACAACAGCGGGGTCGCGCCGTGGGTGGGCTGGGGCCCGTACCTCTGGGCCCGCGGCACGCAGCCCCGGTCGGATGGCCTGACGTGGCCCCCGAGTTATGTCTCGCCTGATGGTGTCCACCCGTCCGACCTCGGGGAGACGGTGTTCGGCAGTCATCTCCTCACGTTCTTCAAGACCTCCCCGGCCGCCCGTTGCTGGTTCACCCTCAGCGGCACATGCCCCTGAGACCGGGAGTCCTCTAGAGTGCCCCACGCCGAGCCGGCCGGCGTGGCTGACGGTTTCCTCCATCCCATGCCGAGGTTCTGATGTCTGGCCGCTGCTCGCTCTCCATCCTGCTGACCGTCGCCTCTGCCACCGCACTCGCCGCCCAGCAGCCCGCCGCGCGCCCCGCGCCGGCGGCGCCCACGGTGCGCACGTCGGCGCTCACCACCCGCAGCTGCGCCCAGGTCCGGGCCGCCACCCGGACCCGCACGGTGCCCCGCGCCACCAAGGGGGCGAGCGTGGAAGGCATTACCGAGTACACGCTGCCCAACGGCCTCCGGGTGCTGCTCTTCCCGGACCCGTCGAAGCCCACGGCGACCGTGAACGTCACCTACCTGGTGGGGTCGCGGCATGAGGCCTACGGCGAGACCGGCATGGCGCACCTGCTGGAGCACCTGGTCTTCAAGGGAACGCCCTGCCACCCCAACATTCCCCAGGAGCTCACGGAGCGGGGGGCGAATCCCAACGGCAGCACCTGGTTCGACCGTACCAACTACTTCGAGACGTTCACCGCGACCGACGACAACCTCGACTGGGCCCTGGACCTCGAGTCGGACCGGATGACCAACAGCTACGTGGCCAAGTCCGATCTCGAATCCGAGTTCACCGTGGTGCGCAACGAGTTCGAGTCCGGCGAGAACGATCCCGGGAGTATCCTCGAAGAGCGGGTGCTCTCCACCGCCTTCCTCTGGCACAACTACGGGAACTCGACCATCGGCGCCCGCGCTGATCTCGAAAACGTCCCGATTGAGCGGCTGCAGGGCTTCTACCAGAAATACTATCAGCCCGATAACGCCGTGCTCGTGGTGGCCGGCAAGTTCAATCCGGCGACCACGCTGCGGCTGATCGAGCAGAAGTTCGGCCGCATCCCCCGGCCGGCACGGACCGGCGGGATGCGACTCTGGCCCACCTACACTGTGGATCCCACCCAGGATGGCGAGCGCGAAGTGACGCTGCGCCGGGTGGGGGATGTGCAGGTCGTGATGGCCGCGTACCACATCTCCTCCGGCGCGCATCCCGATTTCCCGGCGCTGGATGTGCTGTCCCGCGTGCTGGGCAGTCAGCCTTCGGGACGCCTCTATCAGGCGCTTGTGGTCCCCAAGAAGGCGGCCTTCACCTTTGCCCGCACCTACCGGCTCAAGGAGCCGGGCGTGCTGATGGCGTTCGCCCAGGTCCGCCAGGAAGACCCCATCGACGCCGCCCGGGCGGCCATGCTGGCCGCCCTGGACGAGGCGGTCAGCCGGCCGCCGGACGCGGAAGAAGTGGAGCGCGCCAAGACCGAGATCGGCAAGAACTTCCAGCTGCTGCTCAACAACTCCGAGGCGGTGGCGCTCACCCTCAGCGAGTGGGCGTCGATGGCAGACTGGCGCATGCTGTTCATCCACCGTGATCGGGTGAAGAGCGTCACGCCGGCGGATGTGCAACGGGTGGCGGCCGCCTACCTCAAGTCCAGCAACCGGACCCTGGGCACCTTCCTGCCGACCGCGAAGCCGGACCGGACCGAGGTCCCGGCCACGCCGGACGTCGCCGCGCTGGTGCGCGACTACCGGGGCGATACCTTGCTGGCCGAAGGGGAAGCCTTTGATCCCTCGCCGGGCAACATCGACGGGCGGACCACCCGGGCCACGCTGGGCGGACTGCAGGTGGCCTTCCTGCCCAAGAAGACCCGCGGAGGGTCCGTCAACGCCAGCCTCTCCCTCGACTTCAACGACCTGGAGGGGGCGCGCAATAAGTCCGCCGTCGGCTCGCTGACCGGGCAGATGCTCATGCGCGGCACCCGCACCAAGTCCCGGCAGCAGATCAAGGATGAATTCGACCGGCTCAAGGCGCGGGTCGGCCTGTCAGGCAGCGAGACGGCGGTCAACGGGAGCCTCGAAGCCACCCGCGACAATCTGCCGGCCGTGCTGCGGCTGCTCGGCGAGGTGCTCCGCGAGCCCGCCTTTGACCCGAAAGAGTTCGATGAACTCAAGCAGCAGCGGCTGGCGGGGTACGAGGAGAACCGCTCCGATCCACAGGCCCTGGCCTTCACCGCCTTCCAGCGCTACCTCAGCCCCTATCCCAAGGGGGACCCGCGCTACGTCGCGACCATCGACGAGGAGATCGCCGAGACCCAGGCCGCCACGGTGGATGACGTGCGGCGGTTCTACGCGGAAACGGTTGGGGCGGGAAACGCCCAGCTGGCGATCGTGGGCGATTTCGATCCCGCCGAGATCACGCCGATCCTGACCTCGCTCTTCGCCGGCTGGAAGAGCCCGCGGCGGTACGAGCGGATTCCTTCGCCGTATCAGGATGTCGCCGCCACCAGCCAGAGCATCGAGACACCGGACAAGGCCAACGCGATGTTCCTGGCTGGCGTGAACGTCGAGATGCGGGATGATGATCCCGCCTATCCGGCCTTCCTCCTGGGCAACGAGATTCTCGGCGGCGGCTTCCTCAACTCCCGGCTCGCCACCCGGATTCGCCAGAAGGACGGGATCAGTTACGGGGTGGGGTCGTTCGTGAACGTCTCCTCGGAAGACCGGTCGGGCCGGTTCATCGGCTATGCGATCTACGCACCGGAGAACGCCGCCAAGGTCGAGGCGGCGTTCCGGGAGGAGGTCGAGCGCGCCGTGCGGGAGGGGCTCACTGCGGATGAGCTGGACAAGGCCCGCCTGGGCTGGCTGCAGAACCAGACGGTGAGCCGGTCCAACGATCGGGCCCTGGCCGGGGATCTCCAGGGCAAGGTGTACCTGGGGCGCACCATGGCGTTCGACGCCGACTTGGAGCGCCGGGTGGGGGCCCTGACCCTGGAGGACGTCAACGGCGTCCTGCGGCGGTTCCTCGACCCCGCCAGGATCGTGGTGGTCAAGGCCGGCGATTTCGCCAAGGGCAAGGTGGAACCCGCCCAGCCCTAGGGAGCAGCGCGGCAGGAGATGTCGGCGGCGGCGAGATCGCAGGGGATTCCGCCGCTGCGCCGTCTCTACCGCCACTCGTGCTCCTGCCCTAGTTTGCTGCCATGTCGCGCCCCTTCTTCTACCGGGAGACCGAAGGCATCCGGATCAGTGTGCGTCCGGTGTACCTGCCCGACCGGTCCCACCCGGTGCAACAGCAGTTCGTGTTCGCCTATTACGTGCGGATCGAGAACGTGGGCCCGCTCGCGGCCCACCTGCTGACCCGGCGCTGGCTCATCCATGACTCTATCGGAGTGGAAACCGTGGTAGAAGGAGAAGGGGTCGTGGGGCAGCAGCCCCATCTCGATCCGGGAGAGGTGCACGAGTATCAGAGCTTCTGCGTGCTCAAGTCCCCCGGCGGGTACATGGAAGGTCAGTACCTGTTCGTTCGGCCCGACGGTACCGGCTTCGCGGCCGACATCCCCCGCTTTACGCTGGAAGCCAACCAGTCCGCCGAGCCGCTGCACTAGCCTCGCCCGTGTCCCTTCTCGAACGATTTGCCCGCGACCTGGACCGGCTTCACCTCGGGCCCGGCCCGTGGCTCGTGGCGGTCTCGGGGGGTGTCGATTCGATGGTCCTCCTCGACCTGCTGTCGCGGTGGCAGGATCGCGCCGCGCCGGACGAGCCGCCCGCCGGCAGGCCGGACGTCTCGCTCCTGATTAGCCATGTGGACCATGGCATTGACCCCGCCAGCCGGGAGGTTGCCGATCTCGTGGCGCGCCGGGCCTCGGATCTCGGACTGCCGGTCGTGATCGGCAATCTCGCGCTCGGCCCAGGGACCTCGGAAACCCGGGCCCGTGCGGCTCGGCTCGCCTGGCTTCGGGACCTCATGCAGAAGAGCGGCGCGCGCTGGATCCTGACAGCCCACCACGCCGATGATCAGCGCGAGACGGTCCTCATGCGACTGCTGCGCGGCTCGGGCCCGGCCGGGCTCGCCGGGATGCCGCGCAAGGGCAGGGGTCTGGCCCGCCCGCTCCTCCGGGTGCCGGCGGCGGCGATCCGCCGGTACGCGGCGGACCGAGGGCTCATGTGGTGGGAGGACCCGGCGAACCGGGATTCCCGGCACCTCCGCTCCTGGCTGCGGACGAGCCTGATGCCGAATCTGGCCACCCGGCTCCCCGATCTTCCCGAGCGACTCGATGCCGCTCGGCGACACGCCGCGCGTGACCGTCAGGCCTGGGCCGAATCGCTTGGGCACTGGCCGGGACTCGGCTACCGCTGCGAGGATGGGGTCCATTCGTTTGCGTGGGCCGCACTGGCCGCGCTTCCGAACGCCCTCCGGTCCGCGCTGGTTCAGGCCCTGGCTCGGGCCGGTGGAGGGCCCTCGGGAGTCCGGTCGGTGACTCGGGGGCTCTCCGACCTCGCCCAGGGCGCCAGCGGGAGCACCGCCGACCTGGGCACCGGCTGGCGCCTGGAGCTGGCATTTGGACGTCTGCGGGTCCTGAGACCGCCGGCGATCGAGGCCCCGGCGGCCCGGATCCTGGAAACACCCCGGGGGGAACTGCCGTGGGGTCGGTGGACTATTCGCTGGGAACCTGATGTTGCCCCGGACACGCAGGCCCGCGACGGACGCATCGCCTGGTTCATCCCCGGGGCACTGGTCCTGCGGGCCTGGCAGCCGGGGGACCGGCTGGCGCCGCTCGGAGGGACCGGACATCGGCTGGCGGCGCGCTGCTTTCAGGATGCCCGCGTGGCGGCGAGTGAGCGGGGCGGGTGGCCGGTAATCACCGCTCCGGGAGAGGCCGCCCTGGCATGGATTCCGGGCGTCTGCCGTTCCGGGCTCCGGGTGCCGACGTCGGGCCTCCCGGCGGTGCGGGTAGAGGCGGTCTCCCGTGGATGATCCGCGTCTGGGCGGCCGGGCGATCACGCGCATCGTGTTCGACGCGGAGACGATTCAGCGCCGGGTGGTGGAGTTGGGGCAGGAGATCACCCGTGCCTACCCCGAGGGGGACTTGTTGCTGATCGGGCTCCTCAAGGGCAGCTACGTGTTCCTGGCCGACCTGGCCCGGCAGATCCTCCGGCCCCTCCAGGTCGATTTCCTGGTGGCCAGCAGCTATGGCGCGTACCAGGTGTCCAGCGGCGAGATCCGGCTGCTCTATGAGCCCCCGGCGGCCCTTGCCGGCAGGCAGATCCTGCTCGTTGAGGATATAATTGATAGCGGCCGTACCTTGGAGTCCCTGGCGGATCGGCTTCGATCCCGGAACCCCAAGAGCCTCGCGATCTGCGCGCTGCTGGATAAGCGCATCGCGGCCCCCCCACCGGAACTCCGGTTTGTGGGGTTTGAGGCGCCGACCAGCTTCCTGGTCGGTTATGGCCTGGATCGCGCGGAGGATTTCCGGCACCTCCCGTACATCGCGGAAGTGAGCTAGATGGCCGAACGTCTGCCTCCATCGTCGCCCCGCCCCGACTGGCGGGGTCTCAGCAAGAACCTGGCCCTCTGGGTGCTGGTCCTGCTGGTGGCGATGGCGCTATTCCAGTTGATGAACAACCAGCGCAGCGCGATGCAGGAATTCACCTACACCGCGTTCAAGGCCCAGCTGGCTCAGGGGAACGTGAAGAGCGTCGTGGTCTACGACGGCAAGCAGCTCGAAGGAGAGTTTGCGTCCCCGGTCACCCAGGACAATCGTCCCGCCAAGAACTTTCTTGTGCTCCTGCCCATCAAGGACAGCGAAGGGTTCCTGGCGGAACTGGAGAAAGCCGGCGTGCCCATCTCGGCCAAGGAGCCGAAGATCGGCATCGCCAGCTTCCTGCTGGCGGCGCTCCCGTGGATCGTGATCATCGGGCTGTGGGTGTTCCTCCTGCGCCAGCTGCAGGCGGGCGGGAGTCGCGCGTTCAGCTTCGGGAAGAGCAAGGCCAAGCTGCTCACCGGCGACACCCCCAAGGTGACCTTCGCCGATGTGGCAGGGGCCGACGAGGCCAAGGTGGAGTTGCAGGAGATCATCGAGTTCCTGAAGGACCCGGGCAAGTTCACCCGCCTGGGTGGCCGACTGCCCAAGGGGGCCCTGCTGGTGGGTCCGCCCGGTACCGGCAAGACCCTGCTCGCCAAGGCGGTGGCCGGTGAAGCCGCCCGGCCGTTCTTCTCGATGTCCGGGTCCGATTTCGTGGAGATGTTCGTCGGGGTCGGCGCCTCCCGGGTTCGCGACCTCTTCGAGCAGGGCAAGACCAACGCCCCCTGCATCATCTTCATCGACGAAATCGACGCGGTGGGCCGGCATCGCGGCGCCGGACTGGGCGGCGGGCATGACGAGCGCGAGCAGACCCTCAACCAGCTGCTCGTGGAAATGGACGGCTTCGAGTCCAACGACGGCGTGATCCTGATCGCCGCCACCAACCGGCCCGACGTGCTGGACCCGGCGTTGCTGCGCCCCGGGCGCTTCGACCGCCAGATCATGGTGGACGCACCGGACGTGCGGGGCCGGGAAGGGATCCTGCGGGTGCACACCCGCAAGATTCCCCTGGCCGCCGATGTCATCCTCGAAACCATCGCCAAGGGCACGCCCGGGATGGCCGGGGCCGACCTCGCCAACCTGGTCAACGAGGCGGCGCTGCTGGCGGCCCGGCGCAACAAGTCCCTGGTCGACATGCAGGACTTCGAGGACGCCAAGGACAAGGTCATGCTGGGCGTGGAACGAAAGAGTCTGGTGCTCTCGGAAGACGAGCGCCGGCTGACCGCCTTTCACGAGGCGGGCCACACCGTCGTCTCCATGAAGACGCTGGGGTCCGACCCGATCCACAAGGTCACCATCGTGCCCCGTGGCCGGGCGCTCGGCCTCATGATGTCGCTGCCCGACAAGGACCGGTACGGCCAGACCAAGGAATGGCTGATCGGCCGGCTGGCGATCGCCTTCGGCGGGCGGGTAGCGGAAGAACTCGAGTTCGGGCTCAACAAGATCACCACCGGGGCGGGGAGCGACATCGAGCAGGCGACGGCCATCGCCCGGCGCATGGTGACGCAGTTCGGCATGAGCGAAAAGATCGGCATGATGGCCATCGGCGACCGGCAACAGGAGATCTTCCTCGGGCGGGAATTCGGCCAGCGCCGGGAGACCTCCGAGCGCACCGCCCAGCTGGTGGACGACGAGGTCAAGCGCTTCCTCGATGAGGCGCACGAGGCGGCGCGGAAGATCCTGACCGAGAATCGTGAGCTGCTGGAGCGGATCGCTCTCACCCTGCTGGAGCGGGAAACCATCGATCGGGCGGACGTTGACATCCTGGCCACGGGACAGTCGCTGCCACCGCAGCCGACGTTTCCCCCACCCCCGACTCCGCCCACCGCCGTCGCGCCGAAGACCGAGCCCGCGCCGGCTCGCACGCCGATCCTGGGTGCGCCGCCCGCCGAGCCCATGGGCGCGTGATTGCCAGGCCGCTGGCGACCCATTCGCCCCGGGCGGTGAAAGAGGTGCTGATCGCTCGGGGGTGGGATGCAGTGAAGGCCGATGCCGCCGCCGGGGCCCTCCGCCCGGCGGCGGTCGAGCTTGTCGGCCTGGACGAGGTCACCCTGCTCGCCCTGATGCGCCACGCCGGCCAGCTCGGGCTCGATCTCGTCACCGGCGACGATTGGGCGATCCTCAGCGGGGCCGAGGCCCGGCTCAGCGCCTTGGCACGGCCGTGGGTGGTGCCCCCAGAGCTTGCCCAGCTGGCGGCCCTGGTCGGAGGGGCCCTGTCCCCCGAGCCCGCGGCGCACTGGATCACCGCCCGCGGCACGATCCCGCTCGATCGCCCCATCATCATCGGCATTCTGAACGTCACCCCCGATTCGTTCTCCGACGGCGGTCGCTTCCTCTCGCCCGACGAGGCGCTGGCCCAGGCCGACCGGCTGCTGACCGAGGGAGCGGACATTCTGGACGTGGGCGGCGAATCGACCCGTCCGGGCAGCGAGCCGGTGCCGGAGGCGGAGGAGGTCGCGCGCGTGGGGCCGGTGGTCGCGGCGCTGGTGCGGCGGCATCCCGGTGTCACGTTCTCGGTGGATACCGTCAAGGCCGGTGTGGCCCGCGCGGCGCTCGAGGCCGGCGCGGGAATCGTCAACGACGTGAGCGGCGGCCGGCTCGATGCCGGGATGGCGCCCACGGTCGCCAAGGCGGGGGCGGGATTCGTGCTGATGCATTCCCGGGGCACGGTGAGCACCATGGCCCGGCTGGATCATGCCGAATACGTGCCGGACGTGGTCTCCGCGGTGCGCGACGAACTGGGGCAGCGGCTGGGCGAGGCCCTGGTGGCGGGGCTGACTCCCGACCAGATCGTGCTCGACCCCGGCTTCGGATTTGCCAAGACCGCCGAACACAACCTGCTGCTGTCGGACCGCCTGTCAGCGCTCCTGCCGCTGGGCCGTCCTCTGCTGGTCGGCCCTTCCCGGAAGCGATTCCTGGGAAGCGTCACCGGCCGGGAGGTTGCCGAAAGAGATGTCGCCACGGCGGCCGCCTGCGTCGTGGCCTTTGAACGTGGGGCCCGGTTGTTCCGGGTGCATAACGTCGCCGTGACCCGGGATGCGCTGGCCGTGGCGCACGCGGTGCGAGGCTAGGCGCAGGTCCACCCACCCACCAACCAACCGATTCCACATGACCGACCGTCGTCCGTCGTACGGGTTCGCCGCCGTGGCTGCGCTGCTGGTGCTCGCGGGGTATGTGATCACCCTGGCCCCCACGGTGACCTTCTGGGACGCCGGAGAGTTCATTGCGGCGGCCAGAACGCTGGGGATTCCGCACCCGCCGGGGACGCCGCTGTTCGTCATGATCGGCCACGTCTGGGCGGCGCTGGTGCCGCTGGCGGACTACGCCCAGCGGCTCAACCTGCTCTCGGCGGTCATGGGCGCCTGCGCCGCCGGCTGCTTCTTCCTGGTGGCCGAGGCGACCCTCGGGCACGCCCTGGCGGGGACGCCGCCGGCGACCGAGCGGGCGCTGCGCCTGAGCGGCGCGCTGGCGGCCTCGCTGGTGGCGGCGTTCACGTTCACGATGTGGCAGAACTCGGTCGAGACCGAGGTCTACGCCGTCGCGCTGTTCACGATCGCCATGATCTGCTGGGCCTGTCTCCGCTGGCGCGCCCTGCGCGGCACCGCGCGGGCGTCCCATGTGCTCCTGCTGATCCTGTATCTGGCGGGACTCTCCATCGGCAATCACCTCCTGGCGCTGCTGGCCGGCCCGGCGGTGATCGCGTTCCTGCTGACGGCGGTCCTGTCCGACCCAGCGCCACGTCGGGAGGATCGGCTGGTGGAACTGGCCCAGGTGGCCGTGATGGCCGGGACCTGGGCCCTGCTCATCGGGAGCGGCCTGGGGAGCACCACGCTGATCGTGGCCGGCGGACTGTGCTACGCCGCGGCGCTGGCGTTCGCGGCGACCCAGCGGGGCACCGCGTTCGCGGTCGTGGCACTGGCCGTGGCCTTCATCGGCGTCACCAGCTACCTCTTCCTGTACATCCGGGCCGGGCATGCGCCGATGATCAACGAGGCCCAGCCCGACAACTGGGAGTCCCTCCTCGCGGTGATCCGGCGGGAGCAGTACCCGGTGCGCACCCCGTTCGACAACCCGACCCAGTTCCACGGTGCCGACAACAGCGGCCGCAGCCTGGATATCATCCGGCTGCAGATCCTCAACTACTTCCAGTATTTCGACTGGCAATGGAGCTACGGCATCCGGACCATGCTGGGCAAGCTGCCGCTCCGCTCGCTGGCCACGCTGCTGTTCCTGTGGCTGGGGATCGTCGGCGCCACCGTGCAGCGCCGGGCCGACCGCTCGGCCTGGTGGCTCATGTTCATGCTGTGGCTCACCACCGGTCTCGGCCTGGTGGTGTACATGAACTTCAAGCCCGGCTTCAGCCTCGGATATGAGCACTTCCCGAATTCCGGGGACCATGAGGTCCGGGACCGGGACTACTTCTTCGTCGTCAGCTTCGTGGTGTGGGGATTCTGGTCCGGGCTGGGCCTGGCCCAGATGGCGCGCGAGGTCGTCACGCGACGATGGCTCCCGCCGCTGGCGGCAGCCGGCATGGTCGGGCTCCTCACCCTGGTCCCGTTCGCGGGCAACTTCGAGGCGGCGAGCCGTAAGCATGGTCCCGACGCGCGGCTGGCGGCCGACTTCGCCTACGACCTGCTCAACTCGGTGCCGCCCTACGGCATCCTGTTCACCTACGGCGACAACGATACCTTCCCGCTGTGGTGGGCCCAGGAGGTCCAGGGGATCCGGCCGGATGTCCTGGTCGTCTGCCTGGCACTGGCGGAAACCGACTGGTACAAGAAGCAGATCCGCGATTGGCCCGCGCGTCCATTCGACGAGGCGGCCGCGCCCCCCATGTGGCGGGACCGCAATCCCGTGCCGCCAGGCAATCGGCCGCATGCCTTCACCGACCAGCAGATCGAGTCGGCCCAGCCGATGCTCCTGCCGCAGGACGTACCGGTGCAGATCGGCGCCATCCGCCATGTCCTGCCCAAGGGGACGCCCCTGTACAGTCGCGACTTCCTGGTGCTCCGCATCCTTCAGGACAATATCGGAAAGCGCCCGATCGCCTGGTCGCTGACGACCGGGGGCGAGTACTACGGCCTGGACAAGTATCTGCTCCAGCAGGGACTGGTCATGGCCCTCCAGCAAGGGGCGGTGGACACCACGCGGTCCGATATCGACCTGCAGCGGATCCTGGGTGTGGCGCTCGACGTGCCCGTCACCGACCAGTTGATGTGGGAGACGTACCGCTACGCCGAGCTCGTGGATCGGAACGCGCCGAACCTGGAGCCGACCGCCGCGGGCGTGGCCAATAACCTGTCATTGCCCTTCGCCCAGCTGGCCTATGCCTACGAGGCGCGGGGTGATCGGAAGCGCGCCGTCGAGAACCTGACCCGCGCCGGTCGGCTGTCGACCAACCCGGCCCTGGCGCGGGCACTGCAGACCCTGATCTCGACCCCCCGGGGAGACAGCGCGCAGTAGCGGAGGGACGGTGGCCCGGAACCCGTCCTTCCCCCTACAATTAACCCCAACTCCCGCCTACCTTTACCCGCCATGTCCTACCCGGCCATGGCAGAGCGGTTGGCGGCGGTCCGGGAGCAGATCAGGGATCGCCAGGAGGCGCGGGGGTGGAGCCACCCCGTCACCGTCGTTGCCGTCACCAAGACCCACCCCGCCGAGGCGGTTCGGGCCGCCGTGCTGGCCGGGGTGAGTGCGGTGGGAGAGAACCGGGTTCAGGAAGCGCTCGCCAAGCAGGCCGAGGTGCCGGATGTCGCGGTAGCGTGGCACCTGATCGGTGGTCTTCAGCGCAACAAGGCACGACACGCGGTCAACCGTTTCGCGCTGATTCATTCGCTGGACAGTCCGGCGCTGGCGGCGGAACTGGACCGGCGCGCGGAGCCCGGAAGCGTTCAGCCGGTGCTGGTTCAGGTCAACTGTTCCGGGGAACCACAAAAGGGCGGGGTAGAGCCGTCGGCGCTGCCGGCCCTGCTGGATGCCATGGCAGTGCTGCCGCGCCTCACGGTGCGCGGGCTGATGACCATGGCGGAGCTGAGCCCGGATCCGGCGGTGCCGCGGGCCGCGTTCCGAATGCTCCGCTCCTTGCGGGACCAGGCCGTGGGTCGCGGTCACGTCCTGCCCGAGTTGTCGATGGGAATGTCGGGTGACTACCTCGTGGCGGTCGAAGAAGGCGCCACGCTGGTCCGGTTGGGAACCCTGCTGTTTGGAGAGCGCCTGCCATGAATGACGACGCGTTCCACCTCACGCCGAGCGATGTCCGCGCCCAGGAGTTCCGGCGCACCTTCCGCGGGTACGATCGCGAACAGGTCGAAGACTTCCAGACCCGGGTGTCGGAGGAGCTGGACCGGCTGCTGCGCGAGCGGCTCAAGCTCGAAGAGCGGATGCAGGGCTTCCAGGAGCAGCTCCGCGCCTTCCGGGAGCGGGAACGCGCCATGAACGAGGCGCTGCTCGCCGCCCAGCAACTGCGGGTGGCGGCCCAGGAACAGGCGGAGCGGGAGGCGGAGACCGTCGTCCGCGAGGCCCGGGGAGATGCCCTGCGGCTGGTGGGGCAGGCCCAGGAGGAGGAGCGCCAGATTCGCGAGCGCCAGGATGCCCTGCAGCGCCAGTTTGCCGCCTATCTGGCCAACTTCCGCGCCCTGCTGGAGCGCCAGCTCGGAGAGGTGGAAGGGCTGCAGTCGCACGCGCAGATCTCCCATCAGGTGCAGACGGAGTTGCTGCTGAAGCGACACGCATGACCGGAACCCCGCTCTACGATCGGATTCAGCAGGCGGCCGCCGCAGTGCGCGGCCGCTCGTCACTCACCCCCCGGGTTGCCGTCATCCTCGGTACCGGCCTTGGCGGCCTGGTCAAGGAAATCGACGTCGACCAGGTGATTCCCTACGAGGAGATCCCCGGCTTCCCGCTCTCGACGGTGGAGAGCCACGCCGGCCGCCTCATTCTGGGCGCGCTCCGGGGCACGCCGGTCGTGGCCATGCAGGGACGGTTTCACCGCTACGAGGGGTACAGCCTCCAGGAGGTGACCTTTCCGGTGCGGGTCCTGCATGCGCTGGGCGCCGGCACGCTGGTGGTCACCAACGTCTCGGGCGGCATGCACCCGTTGTGGGCGCCGGGGGATCTGGTGCTCATCGCCGATCATATCAACCTGCTCGGCGACAACCCGCTGATCGGCCGGAATGACGACCGCCTCGGGCCGCGGTTCCCGGACATGTCCGATCCCTACGACGCCGGGCTGCGAGCCCAGGTGCGCGCCCTGGCCCTGGCCCAGGGCACCACCCTGCGGGAGGGCGTGTACGTCTCGGTGCCCGGCCCGAACCTCGAGACCCGCGCCGAGTACCGGATGCTCCGCGGCATGGGGGCGGACATGGTCGGGATGTCCACGGTCCCCGAAGTGATCGTCGCGGTGCACCAGGGCATGCGGGTGGCGGGACTCTCGATCATCACCGACCAGTGCCTGCCCGATGCCCTGCAGCCAGCCAACATCGAGCACATCATCGCCACCGCGATGGGCGCGGAGCCCAAGCTCACGCGCCTGGTGGCGGGACTGGTCGAACACCTGCACGCATGACCTACCAGCCGTGGCCGGAGGGCGGCGCCGACCAGATGGAAACGGCGCTCCTGGAACAATGGACGCGCGAGCGGCTCTTCCAGCAGACCCTGGAGGCGACCCGCGACGGCGCGCCATTCGTCTTCTACGAAGGCCCCCCCACCGCCAACGGCAAGCCCGGCATCCATCACGTCTTTGCCCGCACGATCAAGGACCTGATCTGTCGCTTCCAGGCCATGCGCGGGCGGCAGGTGACCCGCATCGCCGGCTGGGATGCCCATGGGCTGCCGGTCGAGATCGAGGTCGAGAAGCAGCTCAAGCTCAACGGCAAGAAGGCCATCGAGGACTACGGCGTCGAGGCCTTCAACCGGCTCTGCCTGGAGAGCGTCTTCACCTACAAGGCCGATTGGGAAGCGCTCTCCACGCGGATCGGCTACTGGCTGGACTTCGAGCACCCCTACGCCACCTACACCAACGAGTACGTGGAAACGGTGTGGTGGCTGCTGAGCCGTCTGTTCGAACGGAATCTGCTGTATCGCGGGCACCGCGTGCTGCCGTACTGTCCCCGCTGCGGCACGGTGCTGTCGAGCCACGAACTGGCGCTGGGGTACGAAGAGGTCAAGGACCGCTCCATCTATGTCACGTTTCCGCTGACCGACGGCAGCGGGCGGGAGCTGGTGGTGTGGACCACCACGCCGTGGACTCTGCCATCCAACGTCGCGGCCGCGGTCCACCCCGAACGGACCTACGGCCTGTTCCGGAGCGACCGGCACGCCGGCCGCACGTTCATCGCCGCGGAGAGCCGCGCCGAGAAACTGACCGAGGTGCTGGGCGGCGAGGTCTCCCAGGTGGGCACGCTGCCAGGGTCCGAGCTGGTGGGCCTCCGCTACCAGCGGCCGTTCGACATCGTGCCCATGCTGGAGGGCGGCGATCACTCGGTCATCGTCCCGGGCACGTTCGTGACCGCCGCCGATGGCTCCGGCATCGTGCACATGGCCCCGGCGTTCGGCGCCGACGACTACGCGGCCGGACAGGAGCACGGCCTGGCCCTGCTGCGGCCGGTGGCCGCCGACGGCACGTTTCAGGGCACCAGCTGGCCCGAGCTTGAGGGCCGGCTGGTGACCGCGGAGGAGACCAACGAACTCATCGTGCGGCGCCTGAAGACCGAGGGCCGCTGGCTCCGCACCGAGCAATACGTCCATACCTATCCGCACTGCTGGCGCTGCCGCAGCAAGCTGATCTACTACGCCCGCGACAGCTGGTTCGTGCGCACCTCCGAGGTTCGGGAGCGGATGCTGGAGATCAACCGGGGGGTCAACTGGCAGCCGCCCGAAGTGGGCCAGGGGCGCTTCGGCTCGTGGCTGGAGAACAACGTGGACTGGGCGCTGTCGCGGGACCGGTACTGGGGTACGCCCCTCCCGGTCTGGGTCTGCGACCAGGAGCCGGCGCACGTGGAGGTGGTGGGGAGCTACGCCCAGCTGGCCGCCCGATGGGGACGGCCGCTGCCGGCCGACTTCGACCCGCACAAGCCGTTCATCGACGCATACACCTGGACCTGCGACTGCGGCGGCTCCATGCGCCGTGCCAGGGAGGTCATTGATACCTGGTTCGATTCAGGGTCCATGCCGTACGCGCAGTGGCACTATCCGTTCGAGCATGCCGAGGAGTTCGCGGCCCATTTCCCGGCGGACTACATCTGCGAGGGGGTGGACCAGACGCGCGGCTGGTTCTACTCGCTGCTCGCGATCGCCACCACGGCCTTCGACGGGCCGGCCTACCGCAACGTCATCGTCAATGAACTGGTGCTCGATGCCGACGGCCAGAAGATGTCCAAGAGCCGGGGCAATGTCGTCGATCCCTGGGAGCTGATTCAGGAGTTCGGCGCGGACACCGCCCGGCTCTATCTCCTGGTGTCGAGTCAGGTGTGGCTGCCCAAGCGGTTCGATCGCCGGCAGATCGCGCAGGTCACCGGCGACTTTCTTCGGGCGCTCCGCAACACCTACGAGTTCTACCGGCTCTACGCCGAGCCGGGCGTGGCCCCGCCGCCCCCGCCGTCGGCTCGGCCGGACATCGATCGCTGGATCCTGGCCCGGCTGGAGGCTACCGTCGCCGACGTGACCAGCGCCTGGGCCGGCTACGAACCGACCGCCGGCGTCCGGGGGCTGATGGACTTCGTGGTGGACGATCTCTCCAACTGGTACGTCCGGGTAACGCGGGAGCGGTTCTGGGCGCCGGATGGTGCCGCCGACGCCGCGGCGGTGGCGACCCTCGAGGAGTGCCTCGTCACCGTGAGCCGGCTGCTCGCTCCCGCGGCGCCCTTTGCCAGCGACTGGCTGCACCGGGCCCTGCGGGGTGGGTCGGTCCATCTGGCCGGCTGGCCGATGCACCGGCACGCTCCCGAGGCCGCGCCTGGGGCGCCAGCCTCCGCCGGTGCGGACGCGGAACTTCTGACCGCTATGGACGCTATCCGTCGGCTGGCGTCGCTGGCCCGCTCGGCGCGGGAGAGCGGCAAGATCCGGGTTCGCCAGCCCCTGGGCCAGATGCAGGTGGCCGTGCCGGGAACCGTCCCCGGTCCGGTGTTCGACGGGCTGCTGACCATTCTCCAGGCCGAGGTGAACGTTCGCCGCATCGTGGTGGCGGCCTCGGACACGGAGCTGGTCCGGCTCCGGGCCAAGCCCAATTTCCGGACCTTGGGCAAGCGCTACGGCAAGGAGACCCCCGTGGTCGCCGCCGCCGCGCAGCAGCTCTCGGCCGAGCAATTGCGTGAGCTGGAAACGGGCGGCCAGGCCACCCTCCATGTGAATGGGCAGGACGTAGTGTACTTTTCCGAGGATGTGGTGGTGGAGCGGGAGGTGGCCACCTCCTGGCTGGTGGCCAGTGACGGCCCGTATGTGGCCGCGCTGGACCCGGCGATCGACGCCGAGCTGGCTGCGGAAGGATTGGCCCGGGAGGTGGTGCATCACGTCCAGCGGCTGCGGCGGGAGGCGGGGTTCGTGATCAGCGACCGGATCGTCCTGGCCGCCGAAGGGCCGGCGCCGGTGCTGGCGGCGGCGGCGGCACACCGGGATTTCATCTGCACCGAGACGCTGGCGCGGCAACTTCAGTTGGGACAACCATTGCCGGATGCGGACCTCCGGCAGCACGTCGATCTGGACGGACACGACGTGACACTAAGCGTGCGACGGCTCCAGGCCGGCGCCTGAACCCACGGCCCAGGTGTGGCCAGGCAGGGGTAGCGGAATGAACAAGAAGCAGCTGACCCATTTCGAGAAGCGGCTCATGGAAGAGCGAGCCCGCGTGATGAAGGAACTCGGCTATTACGATGAGTCCTTCAACGCCACCCTCCAGAACTCCGACGGCGACCTGTCGTCGTATTCGCTCCATATGGCGGATCAGGGGACCGACGCCATGGAACGCGAGAAGCAGTTTCTGTTCGCGTCCCAGGAGGGGCGTTATCTCTGGCACGTGAACGAGGCCCTGCGCCGGCTGTACAAGACGCCGGACAGGTTCGGGTTCTGCCACACCTGCGGCAAGGAGATCAACTTCGAGCGTCTCGATGCGCTGCCCCACGCGCGGCTGTGCATCGAGTGCAAGGAAAAGGAAGAGAATGCCAAGCGGCGCTGAGCGGCGCCTGTTCTGGGCCGCCGGGCTGACGGTGCTGCTCCTGGACGTCACGACCAAGTACCTGGCCGAACAGCATCTGCTGCGGTCCTCCGGCCGCGAGGTCTTCGGCGACTGGTTCCAGCTGCGCCTGGTCTACAACCCGGGCGCGGCCTTCGGCCTCGATCTCGGTCCGTACTCCCGCTGGATCTTCATGCTGGTCGCCATCGTTGCGGTGGTGGTGCTGTTCCGCATGTCGCGGCAGGGCGAGCTCGGCGACTGGTTCCGGCAGCTGGCGGTGGGTCTGGTGAGCGGCGGCGCGCTGGGCAACCTGATGGACCGGGTCCGCTCCGGGCAGGGCGTGGTGGATTTTCTGGACCTCGGGGTGGGCCAGTGGCGCTGGCCGACCTTCAACGTGGCCGACATGGCCGTGAGCTGCGGCGCCATTGCCCTGGCGATCTCGCTCTGGCGGGAGGACGCCCGGCGCGAGGCGGCCGCCGGGGACCTGGGCCGCCCCCTGCCACCGGAACGCACCCCTCCGGAAGCGGTCCTCGGCGGAGAGAAGTGAAAGGCCGCGAGGCCGTGTCCGCTCTCCCCATGCCCCCCTGCACGTTCTCTGTTCTCCCCCCGACCACCGAGCGCCTCGACCGATTCCTGGCGGACCAACTGCAGCTGAGCCGGACCTCGGCCGCCCGGCTGGTCGCCGCCAAGCTGGTCAGCGTCGGGGGCGACGTGGCGCGCGCGTCCCGGACGCTGGCCCGCGGCGATACGGTATCGGTGGACATCCCCGAACATCAACCCCCGCGCACCCTGGTACCGGCGGCGATCACCCTGGATGTGGTGCATGAGGACGAGCACCTCGCGGTGATCAACAAGCCGGCCGGCCTGGTGGTGCACCCGGCCCCGGGCCACTGGGACGACACCCTGGTCAACGCCCTCGTGGCCAGGGGCACCACCCTCGCCGGCGGGGCCGAGGGCCGCCCGGGCATCGTCCACCGGCTGGACCGGGACACTTCGGGGCTGATGGTGATCGCCAAGACCGACCTGGCGCACCGCAAGCTGGGCGCGATGCTCGCCGCCCGGCGGATCACCCGGCGGTATGCGGCCTTGGCCTGGGGGCATCTGGACCAGAGCCCGCTCGTGATTGAAGCCCCTCTGGCGCGACACACCAAGGATCGCAAGCGGATCGCGGTCCATGCCGAGGGGCGCGCCGCCCGCACCGATGCCCTGGTCGTGGCGCGTCTCGCGCACATGGACCTGGTGCAACTGACGCTGCACACGGGGCGGACCCACCAGATCCGGGTGCACCTGGCCCACGTCGGCCATCCGGTGGTCGGCGATCCGGTCTACGGCAGCGGCGGCAGCCGGCGGATCTCCGGTGTCCAGCGGGTCGAAGCGGAGGCGCTCGAACGGCTGGCCCCGAGGCAGGCCCTGCACGCCGCCTGGCTCAAATTTCGCCATCCCGCCACCCAGGAGCCGCTCGAGTTCCGGGCGGACTGGCCGGCCGATCTGGCCCCGCTGCTGTCCCGCGCCCTGGGGCCGGAGCACGCCGTTGCTCAGCCCGAAGCCCTCCGCTATCTTGGCTTCTTTGAAGGACATGGCTGATATCTCCTGGCAGCGACTGGTGCTTTTTCGGCTGGGCGCGCTGCCCTGCGCGGCATCGGTGTCCGTGGTCCGTGAGGTCATTCCCGCCGGCCAGCCCACCCGCATTCCTGGCGCGCTGGAGTCGGTCTCGGGACTCCTCAATCTTCGAGGCGCACTGTTGACGGTCGTGGATGGCCGCCGGGCGCTGGGACTGACCGGATTGCAGGCCGAACCGGAGTCGGTGCTGGTCATTGATCATGAGGCCCGGGTCTTCGGACTGGCCGTGGACGAGGTCCTGGACCTGATCGACGTACCCGAGGAGGATCTGGCCTCGGGCCAGAGCCTGCCGGGCGTGGATCCCCTGCTGGTCCAGGCGGTGGGCCGGCACGCAGGGCGGGTGTTTGCGGTGCTGGACGTCCGCGCCATGCTCTCGCCCGCGCTGGGCTGAGCCGCCGCGGGTACATTTCGAGAGAGTGCCGACCGGCGGGGGCCGGCCGGCGCCGGCCACCGGACCGGTACGCCAGTCTTCCGGCATCGGCGATTCGTTCCATTGTCGTTGCTCGACTCCACGGGAGGCCGCGTGAGCCAGACGGTGCTAGTGTGTGATGATGCGATCTTCATGCGCACCATGATCACGGACATCCTGCAGCAGGCCGGTTTCGAAGTCGTGGGGGAGGCCGAGACGGGCCGTGAGGCGGTGGAAAAGTACCGCGCCCTGAAGCCCGATCTCGTCACCATGGACATCGTGATGCCTGACATGGGTGGGATCGAAGCGGTGCGCGAAATCTGCAAGGAGGCCCCCGAGGCCCGCATCCTGATGTGCAGCGCCATGGGACAGCAGGCGCTGGTGGTCGAGGCGATCCAGGCCGGGGCCAAGGACTTCGTGGTCAAGCCGTTCCAGCCTTCCCGGGTGCTCGAAGCGGTCCAGCGCGTCCTCGGCTGAGGCCGACATGGACCTGTCCCGCTACGCCGCCCTCTTCCTCACCGAAAGCCGGGAGCAACTCGGAGCCTGCGGGCAGGCGCTGCTGGAGTGGGAGCGGCAGCCTGCGGCCCTGGAGCCGGTAGTCGGTCTGTACCGAGCCATGCACACCTTCAAGGGCATGGCGGCGGCGATGGGGTACTCCAACCTCACTGAGCTGGCGCACCGGAGTGAATCGGTGCTCGACCTGCTGCGCAGCGATCCCGCGGCGGGCCGGGAGCTGATCGACCTCTTCTTCCGGGTGGTCGATGGGCTGGAACAGGGCGCGGCCGTCGCGGTGGAGGGGGGCGACCCCGGTTTGGACTTCACCCCCCTGCTGGCCGAGCTGGACGAGGCCTCGGTCGCCGCGGCACCCACGGGAAGCTGGGCCATTCCGGCTCCGACCATCGCGGCCCCCGCCGAGGCGGCCCGTCCCGCCCGCGAGGTCCGGGTGGTGATCCGTCCGGACGCGGCCATGCGTGGTGCCCGGGCCCTGATCGCGCTGCGCAAGGCCGAGTCCCTCGGCACGGTCCGCGCGGTCCGCCCCGCGGTCACGGCGTTTGACCAGGACGGGTTCGACGGCCGGTTCGGGTTCGCCCTGGTGAGCGACGCGCCGGAGGCGGAGATTGTGGCGGCCATCCTGACCGCCGGCGACGTGCAGACGATCGAGTTCTCGGCCGGGGAGGCCACCGGCCGCACCGGCGCGGCGGTTGAACGGAGCCGGCAGATCCGGATCGATCTCCGCCGCCTTGACGCCATGATGAACCGGGTGGGGGAACTGGTCGTGGCGCGGGGCCGGCTGCTGGAACTGGCGGAGCAGAGCGATTCGCCGGAGCTGAAGGCAGTGGCGGCCAGGATCGGCCGGGTCACCAGCGACCTCCACGGCGAAGTGACCCAGGCCCGCCTGACCCCGGTCTGGCAGGTATTCGACCGCTTTCCGCGGGTGGTCCGTGACCTGGCCCGTCAGCTGGGCAAGCGGGTGCGGTTCGAGGTGGAAGGCGAGGACACCCAGCTCGACCGCGCCTTGCTCGACGATCTGGGCGAGCCGCTGATTCACCTGCTGCGTAACGCCGTTGACCACGGCATCGAGGCGCCGACGGTGCGCCAGCGGCAGGGCAAGCCCGAGGAGGGGCTGATCCGGGTCAGCGCCACCAGCGACCGCTCGACGGTGCTGATCCGGGTCAGCGACGATGGCGCCGGGGTCGACCGGGGCGCCGTGCTCGCGATGGCGGTCAAACGCGGCCTGCTGCCACCGGAGACCGCCGACCTGACCGACGAGGCGCTGCTCCGGATTCTGGCGCGGCCCGGATTCTCCACGGCCCAGGTCGTCACAGACATTTCGGGTCGGGGCATGGGCATGGACGCGGTGATGTCGCGGCTGCGCTCCATTGGGGGTGGGGTGGACATTTCCACCACGCCGGGGCGAGGCAGCGAATTCACGCTGCGCCTGCCGATGACCCTGGCCATCGTCCGGGTGCTGCTGGCCAGGGTGGGCACCGAGCGCTACGCCATCCCGCTGTCGGGAATCGCCGAGACGGTCGATTACCATTCGGATCGGGTGGCGTCGCTCGAAGGGCGCGAGGCCTATATCCTCCGGGAACGGCTGGTCCCGACCGTCCGCCTGCGGGAGCATCTCGGGGCCCGGGGGCAGCGCCCGCCGGGCCGCTCGCCGGCAGTGATCGTCGAGGTGGGGGACCGCCGGGTGGTGGTGGTCGTGGACGCAGTGCTGGGACAGCAGGAAATCGTCGTCGAGCCGTTCGACGCGCCGAAGGGAATGCTGCCGGTGTTCAGCGGGGCCACGATTCTCGGGGACGGGGTCCCTGCGTTGATCGTCGACCCGGCGGCGCTGGTATGAGGAGGCCCGCATGGACGATGTGAGGGAACTCCACGCGCTGCAGCGCGACGCGCTGCGCGAAGTGGCCAATATCGGTGCGGGGCATGCCGCGACGGCCCTGTCGCAGATGACCAATCGGCGGATCATGATTTCCGTCCCGGAGGTCAACATCGTCCGCCTGGAGGAGGTCTCGGAAATCCTCGGCAAGGCCGACGAGGTGGTGGCGGCGGTCCTCATGCATATGATGGGCGACCTCACCGGCCGGACGCTGGTCCTGTTTCCCGAAGATTCGGCCAAGGAGCTCTGCGACATCCTGCTGCGCCGGGCCCGGGGGACGACCACCCGCTTCGACGAGATGGAGCAGTCCGGGTTGAAAGAGGTCGGCAATATTCTCTCCAGCGCCTACATGAACGCGCTGTCGGATTTCATGGGGATGATGCTCGTGCCGTCGGTGCCCAGCCTGGCGATCGACCAGAGCGGGGCGATCCTGACATCCATCTACATGAACTTCGGCTATGACCGCGACTACGTCTTCTGTGTCGAGACACGGTTCCTCTTCGAGGATCCCGGGCTCACTCTGCGGGGGCACTTTCTCCTGCTTCCCGACCTCGCCAGCCTTCGGGCCATCTTCGACGCCATCCGCCTCCCCTGAGGCAGCCGTGACCGGGATCGAGCTGTCCGACCGCGATCTGACCGTGCTCCGGTCCTTCGCGCGCCGCATCGATCCGGCGGACGCGGGCGCGCACAACAACCTCGGCGTTCTCTACTATCAAAAGGGCCTCGTCCCCGAGGCCATCGAGGAGTTCCTCCGGGCCATCGAGCTCGACTCGCGCATGCAGGTGGCGCGCGAGAACCTCGAGATTGCCTACTACGCCACCGGCTACTACGACCGCCGGATGGCGGAATTGCGCGAGCGGCTGCGCCTCGATCCGCTCGACACCGATGCGCGCTGGGCGCTGGGCCGGACCGCCGCCGCGCTGGGGCAGTGGGACGATGCGGCCGCCGCCTTCACCGCCCTCCTCGACCGCCGCCCCGACGATGTCCCCGCGTTGCTCCAACTCGGGCTGGCCGAACGCGGCCGGGGTGAGTTCGAAGCGGCCACTGCCGCGTTCGAACGGGCCCGCGCGCTGGATCCCGACAGCCCCGTCACCCTGTTTCACTACGGAGAAGCGCTCTACAACCGGGGCCTGTCCGACCAGGCGCGGGCGGCCCTGGAGGAGGCCGTGTGGCGCAATCCCGACTACGCCGACGCGTTCTTCCTCCTGGCGTTCGTGTATGGTGATCTGGGCCTGCACGAGGAGGCCCGCACCGCGTCTGCCCGGGCCACGACCCTCAACCCCACCCTGGCCCGGGCCCAGAGCAACCTGTCCCTCAGCCGGTACGAAGGCCTCACCGGCGCCGGGCCGATCTCTCCCAGCGACCGTCCCCGTCCCGCCGCCCCGCGTCCGCAGGTGGTGGAAGGCGCGGGGCTGGCCCACCATAATCTGGGGCTGGCCTTCCGGCAGAAGGGCTACTACGTCGAGGCGCTTCGGGAGTATCGGCTGGCCCTCGAGGCGGGGGAGGAGCCTCGGCTGGTGCGTCAGGCGATGGCGGAGGTGTACCTTCTCCGGCGCGACCTGGCGGCGGCGCTGGAGATCTATGACGCCCTGCTGCACGAAGATTCCAACTCGCCCAAGCTCTGGAATGAGCGCGGCGTCTGTCTGCACCAGGCCGGCCGCCGAGAGGAAGCCATCGTCTCGTACGAGCAGGCCGTCATCGTGGACGGAGCGTATGCGCTGGCCTGGAATAACCTGGGGGTCCTGCGGACGCAGGATCCCGAGTCCGACGCCGCACTGGAGGCCTTCCAGCGGGCGCTGCAGTACCGGCCCGGCCTGGCCGCGGCGCGGCTCAACCTCGCGCTGGCCCTGTTTCATCGCCGCCGCCTGCAGCTGGCGCTGGAGGCCTACCGCCACGTCCTGGGGGAGAATCAGGGCAGCGCGACCGCGTGGAATGGCGTCGGTCTCGTGCTGGTGGAACTCAAGCGGTTCGAGGATGCCCGGCATGCGTTCTCGCGCGCGGTCGAGGCCGATCCCAACAACGCCTCGGCCCACTACAACCTCAGCTTCACGATGAGCCATCTGGGCGACTTTGACGGCGCCCTGCGCGCCACCAAGCGGGCCCTCGAACTGGAGCCGTTCTACGTCGCCCAGAAGTATGCCCTGACGCTGGACCTGCAGTACGAACACCCCGAGATCGCCGTCGTCCCCGAGCTTTCCGCCGACATCACGGCCGATCATGTGGGCGAGGAGTTCCTGTTCGACTCCCGGCTCCTCGACCGGGTCTTCGACGAGCTCGAGCCCGTCGACCGGCAGATGCCGCCGCCGCCGGAGGATCCGCTTGCCCTGGCCGCCGACTACATCGGCAAGGGGTTTCTCGAACTCGCCGCGGCCGAGATCGAGCGGGCCCTGGGGCGCGGGGCCGACGCCGCCCGGGCGACCACGCTGCTCGGCGAAGTCTTCGCGCGGCGCGGCCTGCACGGGGAGGCCCTGGATCGGTTCCGTCAGGCGCGCAGCCTGGCGCCGGCCCAGCCCGAGGCCCTGCTGGGAGAGGTGCAGGCGCTGCTGGCCCTGGGACGGGCACCGGAAGCGGCCGACACGGCCGAACTGCTCGTGCGCCTGGCTCCGGAGGATGTACCCTCCCTGGTCGCGGCGACGCGCACCCGGCTGGCCCTGGGTGAGGCGGCCGGCGCGCGCCAGGCGCTTCGGCAGGCCCGCACCCTCGAACCCGGGCGCCCGGACCTCCTGCATCTTGAGGCCGGGATCGCGGAGGGGCTCGGGGATCTCGGCGGCGCGGTCGAAGCGATTCAGGCGGCGCTGGAGCTGGACCCCGGGGTGCCCCAGGTCTGGCGGGACCTCGGACGATTGGAAGAGCGACGCGAGAACTGGGTCGGCGCCAGGATCGCCTACGAGCGGGCCCTCGACCTGCTGCCGACCTACATGGAGGCCGCCCTCCCGCTGGGGGATCTCCTGCGGCGCACCGAATCGGCCCGCGCCGCCGTGGATTTCCTCGTGGAGGTGCTCCTCGCCGAACCCTGGGATCTGGACGCGCTGCTGCTGCTGGCCCGCGCGCTGCTCGACGACGGCCGGTCGGAGGACGCCCTGCAGGCGCTCGAACTGGTGCTGAAGTTCGATCCCGAGCAGGAGGCCGCGCTGTTCCACCGCGGCATCGCGCTGGCGCGCACCCGCCGGTATGGCGAGGCGGTGCGGACCTGGGAGCGGGTCGTGCAGGTCGCCGCCGCCGGCCCCTACGCCCAGGCCGCCCGTAGCCACGCCCGGTCGGCCCGCGACCTGGCACACATCTTTGCCGGAGCGGCCTGACCGTGGCGATCGAAGGCCCGCTCAAGGAGCTGAGCATCCATGATGTCTTCCAGCTGCTCGACCTGAGCCGGAAGACCGGCACCCTGCGGGTGGCCTCCGACCTGCGCCAGAATGCCGGGACGGTCTATTTCGATGACGGCATGGTGGCCGGCGCCGAGATCCGCAGCAACCCGCACCCGCTCGGCCGGCTCCTGGTGCGGGCCGGACGCATCACCGAGACCGCCCTGACCGAGGCGCGGGCGCTGCAAACGGCGGGCGATCACCGTCGGCTGGGGCAGATCCTCCTGGAGCAGGGCCTGGTGAACACCCGAGACCTCGCCCGGGTGGTCCGGCAGCAGATCGAAGAGGTGGTCTTCGAGCTGGTGGGGTGGTCCGAAGGGTATTTCTCGTTCGAGGAAGGCAAGGGTGGGGATTGGCCGATCGAGGCGGAGTTGCGGGTCGCCACCGGCGCCCTGCTCATGGAGGGGGCCCGCCGCACCGACGAGTGGTCGCGGATCGAGAAGAAGATCACCCATCTTGGACTCGTGCCCAAGCTGTCCGCGGTGCTGGATCAGGGGACGCCGCTGGACCTGCTGCCTGGCGAGTGGGAGCTGCTGGCGGTGATCGACGGGGAACGCTCGGTTCGAGACCTGGCAGGGGTGTTGGGACGCCCCGAATTCGAGGTGGCGCGGGTGCTCTTCGGGTTGGCAACGGCCGGCATTATCCTGCTGGAGGACCCGGCGCGGCGGGCCATGGAAGCGATCGGCAGCGCCGACCTGCCGATTCTCCTGGGGGAGGTCGATCAGCTGCTCGGCGCCGGTGATCCCGACGCCGCGAGCCAGGCCGCCCAGCAGGCGGTGGCAGGCCACCCCGACCAGCCGCTGGCGCATCTGGCCTACGGGCGGAGTCTGCTGGCGGCGGCCCGGCCAGCCGAGGCGTCCGAGGCGCTGTGGCAGGCGGTCCACCTCGACGGGCAATCCGCGCCAGCCCATCGGCTGTTCGGGCTGAGTCTTGCGGCCACGGGGCGTTTCCGCGAGGCGGCGCAGATTTGGGAGCACTGGAGACGACTCGCCGCCAAGCCGCCCGAAGAGGAAGCCCAGGCGGCCGCGGTGGAGCGGGTGCGGCAGGCCGCGCTCGCGCTGGACCTCGCACTCAGGGGGTCACGTGACTGAGGATATCCGCGCGCTCAGCGCCCAGTATGCCGCCGACCCGTCCAGCCTGGTGTTCCTCCGGCTGGGCGAGGCGCTGCGGCAACGCGGGCAATCCGACTCGGCGCTCAAGATCGCGGTGCAGGGGCTGTCCCGGTATCCGCATCTGCCGGATGCCCACGATCTCTACGCCCGTATTCTGGCCGACCGCCAGGACTACGCCGGCGCCTTCGACGAATGGGACACCACCCTGCGGCTCTCCCCGCACCATCTGGGCGCGCACAAGGGCATCGGCTTCCTCTATTACCGCGCGGGTGAGCCCGAACAGGCGCTCTATCATCTCCGGGTCGCCGCCTCCCTCGATCCCGAGGACGCCGGGGTGCGCCTGGCGGTCGAACGGGTGGGCGGGGGACAGGAAATCTGGGACACCCCCTTGCCGAGCGAGCCCCCGCGGGACGCCCCGCAGGTCGGGACGGCCGCACCTGCCCAATGGGAGCCGTTCGCGGGCCTGGAAGGCTCGCGGGACCGGCTCCTGCTCGTTGATCAGGACGGCCTGCGTCTGGGAGGCGGGCTGGCCGCGCCCGATGGCCGCAATGTGAGCGATGAGGCGGCCGCCATGCTGGCCGGCACCACCCGCGAAGCAGGCCGGGCCGCCCGGATGCTGGAGCTCGGCGAGTGGAGCCACTTCACGATCGAAAGTGCCGAGGTCAGCGCCTGTCTCCTGAACCCGACCGGCGACACCAGCCTCCTCGCGGCGATGGACGCGGGCCTGCCGGCCGGCCAGTTGAGTTTCTTCGCGGATCGGGCGGCCAAGGCGGCCCGCGCCTGGCTGGAGCGAGTGCGATGAACGCACCCTACGCCCCGGTGCTCGAGGCGCTGACCCGGCTGCGGGGGATTCGCGGCGCGCTGGTCGTGTCCGGCAGTGATGGGCTGGTGGTGGCGGAGTCGCTCATCGGCGGGCTCAAGGGCGGGCCGCTGGCCGCCGTCGCCGCCACCCTGGCGGGGCGGGCCATCGAGCTCGCCGGCCGCGGCGGCTTCGGCGCTCCGCGGTTCCTGCACCTCCAGGCCGATGATGGGGCGCTGCTGGTGGCGCCGGCGGCGGACCTGCTCCTGGTGGCCGTGGCGGGGCGGGATGTCGCGCTCGGGCTGCTGCGTCTGGAAATGCTGCGCACCGCGGAACGGCTGCGCTGATGCAGGCCGTCGAGCCCTGGGTCATTCCGCCGTTGCGCACGTTCGTGGGTGAGTCTTCGGCGCGCCTGGCCCTGCTGATGACCTCGTCGGGACAGGTGATCGCCCAGCATGGGTTTGTGGGCGCCCTCGACCTGATGGCCGCCGCCGCCCTCGGCGCGGGGATCGTCGCCTCCAGCACCGAGCTGGCGCTGCAGGTGGGATGGGATCCGTTCCAGATCGTGGCCCATCAGGGCCAGCGGCAGGCGCACTTCCTGGCCTGGTTCGACACGCCGCGGGGGCGGTGGGTGGCCCTGGTGGTCTTCGGGACCGAGACCAAGCTGGGTCTGGTGCAGGTGTTCTTCGAGCAGCTGGTGCAGGAGCTGGCGGCGGCTGCCCCAGTGCAGGACGAACCGCGCCGGGAAGTGCTGGCCGCGGACTTTGAACGCGAACTCAACGCGAGCCTTCGTTCGCTTTTCGGACGCTAGCCCATGTCTCTCGTCAATTTCACGACCCGCGAGATCACCTGCAAGATCGTGTACTACGGCCCGGGACGATCCGGGAAGACCACGAACCTGCAGTACATCTACGGCCGCGTCCCGGAGGCCCGCCGCGGGCGAATGGTGAGTCTGGCCACCCAGACCGACCGGACGCTGTTCTTCGATTTCCTGCCGATCGACCTCGGGGTGATCAGCGGGTTCACCACCCGGTTCCAGCTCTACACGGTCCCGGGCCAGGTGTACTACAACGCCACCCGCAAGCTGGTGCTGCAGGGCGCGGACGGGGTGGTGTTCGTTGGGGACAGCCAGGCGCGCCGCCTGGAGGACAACATCGAAAGCCTGCAGAATCTGCAGGCCAACCTGCTGGCCCAGGGCGTGGATGTCCGCAACTTCCCGGTGGCGCTCCAGTACAACAAGCAGGATCTCCCCGCCGATCTCATCCTGACCCCCGTGGACTTGGACGACGCGCTCAACTTCCGCGGCTACCGGAGCTTTCCGGGTGACGCGGTGCGGGGATCGGGTGTCTTCGAGACCCTCAAGGGGATCTCCGAGCTGGTCCTCAAGCGGCTCGCCGCCGGGGGCGCCGGCGCAGCCTGATGACACGCCTCAACCCCCGGCTCCGATTCGACGCCTACGTGGTGGGCGCGGCCAATCGGCTCGCGGTCACCGCCGCGCGCGCCGTGGCCGAGTCGCCGGGGTCCGTCTACAACCCGCTGTTCGTGTACGCCAGCTCCGGCCTGGGGAAGACCCACCTGCTGATGGCCATCGGGCACATGGCCCTCGAGATCAATCCCCAGCTGTCGGTCGAGTACCTCACCCTCGACGAGTTCATCGAGGCGTTTCACGCCGCCATCGCCGCCGGACAGAGCGAGGCCTTCCGGCACCGCTACAGCGACACCGAGCTCCTGCTGGTGGACGATGTGCAGTTCCTCACCCATCGGCGGGAGATGCAGGCGGAGCTGCTGCGGCTCACCAACGCGGTGCTCACGTCGGGCCAGCAGATCGTCCTCTCGAGCGACCGTCCGCCCAACGAGATCGAAGCCCTCGACGAGCGGCTCATCCAGCGCTTTGCCGGCGGCCTGGTCATTGATATCGCCGGCCCGGACTATGAGACCCGCGTGGCCATCCTGCGGCGCCAGTCCGAAGAGCGGAAGGCGGTATTCGATCCCAGCGTCATCGAAGCGGTGGCCTCGCTGCCGATCGGCAGCATCCGCGAGCTGATCGGCGCGCTGAACCGGTTGATCGCGTTCCAGGCGGTCAGCGAGGCTCCCCTGACCTCCACTGAGGCCCGGGCAGTCCTGGCGCGCACCATGCCGGCCACCGTGCGGGCCGCGCCCCAGGTCCTGCCCGCCACGCCGGCGCCGGAAAGCTCCCCCGCCGGCCAGGGACCAGCCCCCGCCCCCTCACCGGCGCCGGTCACGGACTCGCCGTTCCACCTCGGCGGGGGCGACGAATTTGGCGCCTTCCTCACTGAGATCTCGTCGGCCGTGGCCCGGCAGGTGGATGCCTGGCGGGGCCGTGTGGCCGAAGCGGTGGTCCGCTGGGAAGGGGAGGGCTTCCGCACCGTGCGGTTGCAGCGTCTCCTCCAGGGCGAGGCGCCGGTGGATCCCGACGCCGCGCTGCAGGACTTCGAGGAGGACATCGCGCGGCTCAAGGTGCTGGCGGAAGAGGCGCGTGAACTCGATGCGGAGGTCGCCGGCAAGCCGGCGTTTCACGACCCCGACCGGCTCGCCGAGGCCGAGGCCGAGCTGGGCCGGGCGCGCGAAGGCCTGAGTCCGCCGCCGGGACCCTCACCCCTGTGGAAGATCGAGGAGTTCGCCGAATCGGCCACCAACCGGGAGGCCGTGAGCGCGGTCCGCGCGGTGTTCGCCGATCCCGGCGGCCACTACAATCCGCTGGTGATCGTCGGCGGCAGCGGGGTGGGGAAGACCCATCTCCTGCACGCCGTGGGGAACGCGCTCAGCCGGCCGGGGATGGTGGTGGCCTGCCTCCGGGCGGAAGACTTCGTCGACGATCTCATCAAGGCGATCGATCGCGACCGGGTGGCCTGGTGGCGCGCGCGGTATCGCCGGATCGGGGCGCTGCTGCTCGACGATGTGCATCAGCTGGCCGGCAAGGACCGGACGCAGGAAGAACTCTTCTGGCTCTACAACCTCCTCGCCGAGGGCGGCCAGCAGATGATCTTCACCTCGGCGCATCCACCGGAGGCGCTGGAAGGGATCGAGCCCCGGCTCCGCACCCGGCTCGAAGCCGGCCTGGTCGTGGAGCTGCCACCGCCGGACCGGGAGGTGCGTGAGGTCATCGTGGCCCGGCTCCTCCGCGACAAGGGCGGCGACGCCGATCCGGATCTGGCGGCATACCTGGCCGCACGCCCGTTGGAGTCGGTCCGCGCCCTCCAGGGACTGGTGCAGCGCGTGATGGCCGCCGCTGAGGCGGAAGGCGAACGCCCCACGGCAGGCATCGCCCGGCAGGTGCTGGAAGGGCAGCCGGCCGGGCCGGCCCGGCGGGTCAGCAGCACCCGCACCAGCGGGCTGCTCTCGCCCACCGGCAGCCTGCGCAGCCGGGAGAAGACCATCTGGGACTGGCCCGATGCGTCGGATCGCATCATCGAGGAGATTCGCTGATGGCGATCAAGGGGAGTCTCAAGGAAGCCAGCCTGCCGGACGTGCTGCAGCTCCTGGCGCTTGGCAAGAAGACCGGCTGCCTGGCCGTCGCCGACCGCCAGAATTTCGGCTACATCTTTTTTGATGAAGGCCGGATCTGCTACGCCTCGATCGTCAACCGGCGTGACCGGATCGGCGATCTCCTGCGCAAGAACCAGCTGGTCACCACCGAACAGCTCGACGCCGCCATCCGCCTGCAGGAATCGCATCGGGAGCGGAGACTGGGCGACATCCTGATCGAGACCGGCGCCCTCCGACGGGAGGAGCTGGAGCGGCTGCTGGCCCTGCAGATCGAGGAAGCGGTGTTCCACCTGTTCACCTGGATCCAGGGCACCTTCAACTTCGAGGCCGGAGTCAAGCCCGAAGGCCAGGTCTTCACCATGAACATCAACCCCGAGTCGCTCCTCCTCGAGGGGGCCCGCCGGGTGGACGAGTGGAGCCAGATCGAGAAGAAGATTCCCAGCTTCGACCTCATCTTCACCATCGACCCGGAGCATCCCCCGACCGAGGACGTCGAGCTCTCCCTGGCGCAGGAGCGGATCGTGCCGCTCCTGGATGGCACCCGCGATGTCCAGCAGGTGATCGACGAGTGCTCGCTGATCGAGTTCGAGGCCGCCCGGGCGCTCTACGGGCTGATCACCGCCGGCTATGTGCGCCGGGTCGGGACCTCCGCTCGGCCCGAGGCGCCACGGGCCAACGATGTCCGGATCCACGAGCACCAGAATCTGGGCATCGCGTTCTACAAGACCGGGATGCTGGATGAAGCGCTCCGGGAATTCCGCCGGGTAGCCGACCTGCGTCCCACCGAGCCCCAGGCGTCCTTCTACCTCGGGCTGATCGCCCTCAAGCAGGCCCGCTGGCAGGAGGCGGTGGAGTCGCTGCAGGAGGCCATCGAACGGGGCGCCCGGCGGGCCGCCAGCTATCACAACCTGGCATTCGCCTTCGAGCAGCTGGGGCGGCTGGCCGATGCGGAGACCGCCTACGCCGAGGCCGCGTCCCGCGCCCGGGAGGACGCCCGGGTGATGATCGGGTGGGGCGTGACCGCCCTCAAGCGGAACGATGCGGAGGTCGCCGTCAGCCGGCTGCAGCGGGCGGCGGAACTGCTGGGGGACCGCCCCCGCCCGCCGACCTGGTTCTGGGCCATGGCGCTCGCCGTGGCCTGCCAGGGAGATCTGGTGGAGGCGCTGGAAGTGTCCCAGCGCGGGGTGGACGCCCACAGCGACAATGCGGTCCTCAAGAACAACCACGCCGTGCTCACCGAGCTGGCCGGTGACCTGGCCAGCGCGGAGCTGTTGCTGCGCACCGCCCTGGCCCAGGATCCCACCCTCGCGCCGGTGTCCAAGAACCTGGGAGACCTGCTGTATCGGGCGGGGCGGTTCGACGATGCGTTCGAGGCGTACGAGCGGGCCGCCAAGCTGAGTCCCGCCCTGGGCGACGACCTCTATTTCAAGATGGGCAACATCGCCTACAAGCGCCGTGACCGGGAGCGTGCCCGCGCCTGCTGGCGGCGGGTCACGGAACTCAATCCCAGCCACCAGCTGGCCCGGGCCAACCTCGACACCCTGGACGCCACGGCGTGACCGCCACGGATGAAGCGGGGTTCGCGGCGCTGGCAGAACGGATCGCGGAGCAGGCCGGCCTGGACATCGGCGCGTACAAGGATCGCTGCCTGCGCCGGCGGATCGCGGTGCGGATGCGGGCCTGCGGCGTGCATCGCTACGAGGACTATGTCCTCCTGCTGGACCAGCGCCCGGAGGAATTCGAGCGCCTCCTTGACGCGCTGACCATCAACGTCACCAAGTTTTTTCGCAACCGGGAGGCCTGGGACTGGCTGGGGGACCGGGTGCTGCCGGACATGCTCCTCGCCCGCCAGGGCCAGCTCCGGGTGTGGAGCGCCGGCTGCGCTTCGGGAGAAGAGCCGTACACCATCGCCATGCTGGTGGCGACGGTGCTGCAGCGCCTGGGCCAGGACGCGTGGTTACCCCGGCTGCGGGTGGACGCTACCGATATTGACCGGCGCTCGATGGACCAGGCCCGCCTGGCGCGCTACCCCCGCCGGGCGTTCAGTGAGGCGGATCCCTCGGTGCCGGAGCGCTTCTGCCGGGTCGCCGGCACCGGGGAGGAGGAGCTGGAGATTCGGCCGGAACTCCGCAGCGTCGTGGAGATTCAACCGTTCGACCTGACCCGGGAGGCGCCGCCGACGGGTCGCTACGATCTGATCTGCTGCCGCAACGTCATCATCTATTTCGACCAGGACACGCAGGAACGGCTGATGCAGCGGTTTGCGGATGCCCTCGTGAGCGGCGGCATCCTGCTCCTCGGCAAGGTGGAAACGATTCTGGGCGCGGCCCGCGCCCGGTACGCGCTGCTCGAGCCGCGCGAACGGATCTACCGGAAGCTCGCGTGAGTGCCACCGACCTGCTGGTGCGGGTGGCCGAGCTGCAGGCGGCGCGGGGCGACGTCGTCCTGGTCACGCTCGGGCTCGGGAGTTGTGTCGCCATCATGCTGTCTGATTCGGCGGCGCGGGTCGGGGGGCTGGCGCACATCCTCCTGCCGTCCAAGTCCCTGAGCCGCGACGACGACAACCCTGGCCGGTTTCCGCAGAGCGCCATCCCGACGCTGGTGGACCGCATGGCCGAGCTGGGCGCGGACCGGCGCCGGATCACGGCCCGCCTGGTGGGCGGCGCCGCGATGTTTGCCAGCCTCGCCCCCGCCGGCTCCATCCAGATGGGCGACCGCAACCTCATTGCCGCCCGGGAGGTGCTGACCGGCCTGGCGATTCCGATCATCGGAGAGGTCGTGGGCGGATCCCAGGGGCGTTCGGTCTGGTTCGAGGTGGCGAGCGACCGGATCCGCGTCCAATCGGTGGGGAAGAGTGAACACCTCCTCTGACCTCCCCAGCGTCCTCGTGGTGGATGACAGCGCGTTCTTCCGCCGCCTGGTCAGCGAAGTCGTGGCCGGATCGGGCGAATTCCGGGTGATCGGGAGCGCGGCCGATGGCGTGGACGCCCTGGAGAAGGTCCACGCGCTGCAGCCCGATCTGATCACCATGGACCTGCAGATGCCGGGCTTGGGTGGGCTCGACGCCATCGGCTACATCATGTCCGAAGCACCCCGGCCGATCGTGGTCGTCAGTGCGCATGCCGGGCACGGGTCGGCCGGTTCCATCCGCGCCCTCGAACTCGGCGCCGTCGAACTGGTCCCCAAGGAGGACAGCCAGGGGGGGCGCCTGTCGTCGCTACGGATCGCGCCCCGCCTCCTCGAGGCGCTCCGGGCGGCCGCGGCCGCGGACGTTCGCCGCCTGCCGGTCCTGGCCCGGCCCCGCAGCAGCGGGGCCTTCGCCAGCACCCGGCCCGCGGGGACGGCTCGTCGCATTCTGGCGATCGCGGCCTCCACCGGCGGACCGCGGGCCCTGGCGGAGCTGGTGCCGGCGCTCCCGACCGGGCTGGAGGCCAGCGTGCTGATCGTGCAGCACATGCCCCCCGGATTCACCCGGAGCCTGGCGGAGCGGCTCAACGGCCTGTCTGCGCTTCGCGTGGTGGAGGCCGAGGAGGGGATGGAGGTGCAAGCCGACACGGCCTATCTCGCCCCCGGCGATTATCATATGCGACTGGTGCCCGCCGGCGGCGGGCTGCGTCTGGCGCTGGACCAGGAGGCTCCGGTCTGGGGGGTCCGCCCCGCGGCCGACCGGCTGTTTCATTCGGTGGCACAGCGGGTTGGGGCCTCCGCGGTGGGCGTGGTGCTGACGGGGCTGGGGCGCGACGGGGCCGCCGGGCTCCGGGCCATTCATGATGCCGGTGGGGTGGGGATCGCGCAGGACCGCGGTACCTCGACCATCTACGGCATGCCGGGGGCGGCGCTGGAAGCGGGTGGCGCCGATCTGGTGCTGCCGCTCGGGGCGATTGCCGACCAGGCCGGGTCCCTGCTGCGCGAGCTGCCCCGGCGGTGAGCACCGAGCGATTGTTGTACGTGCGCGCCGGGGCACAGCGCTTCGGCCTGCCGCTCGGGGCGGTGGTCGCCGTCATCGAGTCCGGGCCGGTCCACGCGGTCCCCTCTCGGCTCGGCGCCCTCCGGGGGGTCATCGAGGCTCGCGGCCGGATGCTGGCGCGGTTCAATCTCGGCGCGCTCCTGGGGGAGCAGATGCCTGAGGACCGGCCGGGCGGCATGCTGGTCATCGCGGTGGTCGACGGACGCGAGGTCGCGCTGGAAGTCGACGAGGTCGATGCCGCCCCGGCGGAATCGGTGCTCCCCGCACCCGACCACGTCCGTCTCCAGCCCTGGGCCAGCGGGGCGGTCCAGCGGCCGGAGGGCTGGGTGCCGATACTCAATCTCGAGGTGCTGGCCGAACGGTGGCGCCAGGCGGAGGAGGAAGCAAGGTGAGCGGTGATGAACTGCAGTTCGTGGTCTTCCGGCTGGGGCCCCAGGAGTTTGCGCTTAGCATCGCGCAGGTGGAGCGCATCCTGCGGTACGAGGCGCCCGCGGCGCTGCCGGAGGCGCCGGCCTTTCTCGAGGGGGTCGTGCCCTACGGGGGAGGGGTGGTGCCCCTGGTAGACCTGCGCAAACGGCTGTCGCTGGAGGCCCCCCACAAGGAAGAGACCCGGGTCATGGTCGTGCACCTGGATGCACAGCACGTGGGCGTCGTGGTGGATCAGGTGCGCGAGGTGCTCCGGGTCGACACCCGCACGATCGCACCTCCCCCCGCGATGGTGCGGGGCCTGGCGGCCCGGTACATCAGCGGGATCATCGCCCGGCCCGGGCGGACCATCGTGGTGCTCAACGCGTCCCGGCTCCTCTCCAGCGAGGAGCGCGTGGCCCTCGAGGAGGCCCTGTCGTGAGCGAAACGCAGGCGCCGGAGCCGATGGTGGCCGCCTACCGGGAACAGTATCGCGAGATCGCCGCCCGGCTGGACCGGGCCACCTCCGCCGCCGACCGCGAGGCGGTCAAGCGCGAGATCATCGCCTATTTCAAGCGGGTTGACCTCGCCCTGGTCGAACTGGGGTACGTCAAGGAAGAGATCCGCCAGCTGGTCGACCGCTACAAGCAGAGCGCGGCGAGCACGGAGGCCGCGCCGGCGCCGCAATTCACCGGGGCGCGGCCGGTCGTGCAGCAGGACCACCTGGGAGCCTCGACCTACGTCGAGAAAGGCTGGAGTCTCATCTCCCTGGGGGACTACGCCGGGGCCATTCAGGCACTCACCAAGGCCCTGACCCTGGCCCCGTCGGAGATTCAGGCGCAATCGCTGCTGGGCTGGGCCCAGATGCTCCACGAGGACTACGACGACGCGCTGGCCACGTTCTCGAAGGTCCTGATGAAAGAACCCGCCAATTCCCTGGCGCGCATCAATGTCGGGTACATCTGCCTCAAGAAGCGCATCTTCGGCGAGGCCATCGAGCACCTGTCCAAGGCCATCCGGCTCGACAACGACCGCAAGGCCACGCTCTACGCCCACTACTACCTGGGACTGGTCTACCTCGAGCGGGAGATGTTCGAGGATGGCGTCACGTTCCTGCAGAAGACCCTGCAGCTGGGCCCGAACCTGATCGAGGCCTACTATGAACTGGGCCGCGCCTGCTGGTTCAGCGGCGACAAGGACGCGGCCGCCGCCGCCTGGAGCGACGGGTTCAAGGCCAACAAGTTCAATCCCTGGGGCAAGCGCTGCAAGGAAATGCTGGACCTGACGGCCGGCGGGGGAGAGCCCCCGCGCTAGCGGGGACGCCTCCGCCCGTCCGCTCAGCCTGAGACCCGTGGTCCGCGGTGCTGCTCGCCCTTCTCTTCCTCCTCCAGGCCGATTCGGCCATCCGTGTCGGGCAGGTGACGGTCCTGGCGCCCGAGGATCGCCGGGCATTGGCCGTCAGCCTCGCCGAACAGGCGCAGCGCGCGGTGGAGTGGCCCGGGCTGGGGCGGCGGTCCCCACCGCCCTTCACGCTGGTCCTCGCCGAAGACTCCATGGCGCTGGCGCGACTGACCCGGGGCCGGGCCCCCGGCTGGGGCGCAGGGGTCGCGCTGCCGGCGTCCCGCACTATCCTCCTCCGGGCTGACCTGCCGGACCTGCCCCGGACACTTCGCCACGAGATCGCCCACCTGGTCCTCCGCCAGGCCGTGCACACCCGCACCCCGCTCTGGTTCGATGAAGGCTATGCGGCCTGGGCCTCCGGGGAGTTGGAGCGATTCGCGACCCTGGAACTGAATCTTGCCGTGGCCTCAGGGCGCTTGCCCACGCTCCCCCAGCTGGACGCGATGCTCCGCAGTTCGGCTGCGACCGCCGACCTGGCGTACGCCCTGGCCGCCAGCGCCGTCCTCGAACTCTCGCGACGGCAGCCGGAGGGCGCGCTGGAACGGGTGGTGGCTGGGCTCGTTCCGGGCGAGACCTTCTACGGCGTACTCGAGCAGGCCACGGGCCTGACCGAGAGCGGCTTTGAGGAAGCCTGGCACCGCGAGCTCCGCCGCCGCTACAGCCTGTTGACATGGGTCGCGGCCGGAGGGCTCTGGTTGCTGGTCGCCGTGGGAGTGATCGGGGCAGGCTGGAACCGACGGCGGCGCGACGCTCCGCGGCGGGCCGCCCTGGATCTGGGCTGGCCTCCAGCCGAGGAGCCGACGCCCGCTCAGGGCGATGACCACGACCCCCCGGCGGCGCCGGTTGACCCGGGGCCTCCGAGGCAGTAAGCTCAACCCCCATGCCAAGTTCCGACTCGAATACCTCCGGGGGACAGTTGCGTTTCGGTCCCCGGAATGTCGTGCTATTGGGGGCGGCACTCGTCTCCCTCATCGCGGGCTACCTCTGGCTCCAGGCCGGAGGGACGACCGGCGCCGCAGCGTTGCTGGTGCTGGGGTATTGCGTCCTGTTCCCGTTGGGGATTGCGCTGTAGCAGACGCGCATGTTTCCCGGGGTCGAGCGTCTCCCTCGCAGTCCTGGAGGCCGTTGGCGTTCATCCGTTTGGGCGAATAGCTCAGCTGGTCCAGAGCGCCTGCCTTACACGCAGGATGTCGGGGGTTCGAATCCCTCTTCGCCCATTGCAAGACTGTTCCGGTGCGGCCATCGGGTTGACCGTTCCGGGTCCTCCTATTCGCGGAGAGCGTTGATGCGACTGGTCCGTCTGCTTACCCTGATCCTGCTTGCGGCTGGGGCGTCGGTCCTGTCGGCCCAGATTCCCACGCGCCGACCCTCGCAGACCCAAGTGACCTCGGCTCTGCGCATTCTGGTTGGGAATCCGCACACGTTCAATGCCCGCGACTCGGTGTCGTCCGTCACCATCGGCGACGGGATCCGCACCCGGCTGGACAAGGTGTCTGGCAGCGCGTACCGGGTCCTCAGCCGGACCGACATGAACGAGGCCCTGCAACAGTTCGGCTACCCGCTGGATGCCGTTCTCGCCGCGCTGCCCGCCCGCAACCTGGCCCAATCGCTCAATGCCCGGCTGTTGCTGTTCTCCACCGTGACCCGGAACCAGGCCGGCAAGTTTACCGTCTCCTCCCGGTTGGCCGGAGTCAACGACGACGCCGGCATCGCGATCACGGAAACGCAGACGGGCGCCCAGACCCTCGCCGATCTCGGAGTCAAAGTCGGCGAGAGCTTTGGCCCCGCCCTCAAGGCCTACGGGGACGCCAAGGCCTGCGTGGATCAGAGCCGGACCGCGCCCGACAAGGCGGAGGTCTCGGCCAAGAAGGCCCTGGCGACGCTGCCCAAGCACGGGCTCGCCAACTTTTGTCTGGGACAGCTGGCCCTTGGGCGCGGCCGGAAGGCGGACAGCGCCGCCGCAATGCAGTACTTCCAGGCCTCCGTGACCGGTGATCCGCTCAGCCTGGCGGCCTGGACCCAGTTGGCGGCGGGCCACGAGGCGGCCGGCGATACGGCGCAGACCATTCAGGCGCTGAAGCAGATGTTGCTCATTGCGCCGACCAACCAGCCGCTCCGCGAGCTGGCCTTCAAGAAGTTCCTGGTGTACGGGAAGCCGGAAATCGCGGAGCAGGCCGCGGACGACGGCCTCACGATCGACCCGACCAACATCGACCTCCTCGAACTGCGGGCCAACGCCCGGATTTTCCGGGAGAACTACTCCGGCGCCCTGGATGACCTGGAGCAGATCATCGCGCTCGATTCCACCCGTGCCGACAGCACGTTCTACGTGAAGTTCCTGGTGGTGGCCAGCCAGCGGCTCGATACGGTCCGGCTGGTGCGGTGGTCCTCCATGGGGCTCCAGAAGTTCCCGCAGAACCTGACCATCCTGCAGCAGGTCACCAGCGCGTACTCGCAGCTGAACATGGCGGACAGCCTTCTCGGGGCCATGCGACTGATGCTTCAGGTCGACAGCGCCTCCGCCCTCGGGCTGGCCTTGCAGGAAGCCAAAACCCGGCAGGACAACAAGCTCTTCGCCGAGGCCATGCCGTTCATCGATTTCGCGGCGCTGTACGGCACCGGGCAGATCAAGGAGGGCGCCGCGGGGCTGCTGCTCAACGGGACGCTGCCCCTCCTGCAGCCGCCGCAGCAGGACTTCACCGCGGCCGCGAATGGACTCCGGCGGGTCGTCTCGCTCGCCGACCCGGCGGGCCGCTATGCGCCCATTGCCAGCCATTTCCTCGGCCTCTCGCTGGTGAACCTCATCAGTGGGCTGGATTCCGACGCCGAAAAGCAGAAGTCCTGTGATCTGGCTCGGCGGGTGGAAACGATGACCGCGGAGGCGGAAGCGGCTCTGGGTGCCGCGAGCGGCTATGCCGCGCAACTGGAGGCGCGCACCCGGCTGCAGCAGTATCTGGGCGGGCTCAAGCCGAGAACGGTGTCGATGATCAAGGTCTACTGCAAGTAGGCCGCCCACTACCATCTCCCCGGGGCTCGCTCTATATTGCTCGCCCGCAGCAGGGGGCTGTAGCTCAGCTTGGTTAGAGTGCCGCACTGTCACTGCGGAGGTCGCGGGTTCGAGCCCCGTCAGCCCCGTTCATCCTGGCACCCCGTCCGCAGCCGCGGCCGGGGTGTTGTCTTTCCCTTGGGGGCGACCGGACAGCCATGACGCCGACAGCGCCCTACCATCTCCCCGTCCTGGCGGACGCCATCCGCGCGGCGGCCCGCGGGTGCCTTCGGGTGGTGGACGGCACGCTGGGAGGGGGCGGCCACGCCAGCCTGCTCCAGGCGGCGGGGGTGGAACTGCTCGGGATCGATCGCGATCCCGATGCCCTCGAGGCGGCGCGCCAGCGACTCGGCGGGGCAGGGATCCGCTACCTGCAGGCGCCCTACGCCAGTGCCGAGGCCCTCTCGGCCATCCGAGAATTCCATCCCGATTTCATCCTGCTGGACCTTGGGGTTTCGTCGCACCAGCTCGATGCGGAGGGCCGGGGATTCAGTTTCCGACCGGGCGCGCCGCTGGACATGCGCATGAGCCAGGCCGGAGAGTCGGGCGCGGATGTGCTGAATCAGTGGTCGGACGCAGACCTGCGGCAGCTTTTCGCCGACTACGGCGACGAGCGCCAGGCCGGGCGGCTGGCCCGGGAGATTGTGCGACGCCGCGGCAACCAGCCGTTTGCCACCAGCGACGATCTGGTCAACGCGATCCGGGCGGTGCTTGGTCCTCGCAGCGGCCCGGGGGACTTTGCCCGGCTGTTCCAGGCGGTCCGGATCGCGGTGAACGAGGAGCTGGCCGGCCTGGAGGTAGCTCTGCCGGCGATGCGCGAGACCCTGCTTCCCGGTGGGAAGCTCGCGGTGATCAGTTATCATTCTGGCGAGGATCGTATCGCCAAGCACGTCTTCCGCGAATGGTGCCGGGCCTGCGTCTGCCCGCCCGAGGTTCCGGTGTGCATCTGCCGGGGCAGACCGCTCGGCCGGCTCGCACCGCGCAAGCCGATCCGCCCGGACGACGCCGAGATCGCCATCAATCCGAGGGCCCGCAGTGCCACCCTCCGCATCTTCCAGCAAGCCGAGAGTTAAGGGCCGCCACTGGGTCCTGCTGTGGCTGGTCGTGTTCCTCGGCGTCGCCGTCGTGGTGCAGGCCCGCCAGGCCTCCGCCATCCGGACCGCCGCGCGGATCGGCCAGTTGCGCGAGGAGCGTACGGCCCTGGAAGCGGAGCGGTCCGCCCTGGCGCGGCAGATCCGCCTGGCCACGGGGCGTCGCGTGCTGGGCGAGCGGGCGGAACGGGAGCTGGGCCTGCACTTTCCCGCCGATTCGGAATTCATCTTCTTCTATCGCCGCCTGGCGGACGACCGCTGACCCATGGCGAAATTCGCGGTGCGCCTGACGCTGCTGGAAGCGGGGCTGGTGCTCGCCGCGGCGCTGGTGGTCGGCAAGGCCGCCCAGCTCCAGCTGGTCGAGGGTGCCAAGTGGCGGGGCGAGGCTCAGCGGGCGCGCCAGGAAACGGTGGTCCTCCCGGCTCGGCGCGGGGGCCTCTATGACCGCAGCGGCGCGGCTCTCGCGGTCACCCAGGAATACTTCGCGGTGGGCATCGCGCCCAACGAACTACGGGAACGGGGTCCCGACGGGCGAGTCATTGCCCGCGCCCTCGGCTTGCCGCCCGCGCAGGTGGCCCGGGATATCGCGAGCCGGCGCTGGGTCTACTACCAGGGCCCGTTCAGCGGCCTCCAGGTCCAGCCGATCCGGGATCTCCGCGGCGTGCATCTCGAAGGCAGCTTCGCCCGCCACTACCCCGCCGGGTCCCTGGCCCGCGGGGTGATCGGTGCGCTCCGGCCCGACAGCGGCACCGGCGCGACGGGACTGGAACTGGCGCTCGACTCGATTCTCACGGGCAAGCCGGGCCGAGCCGTGGTCCTCAAGGACTTCCGGGGGCGCCGCTACGCTTCGCCGTCGCGCCTGGTGGAGGAGCCGGTCCCGGGGCAGGACGTGATCCTCTCGCTCGACGCGGAACTCCAGGAGATCGCCGAACGGGCCATTGAAGAGGCCATGGAGCGCTACCACGCGACGGGTGGGGACATCGTCATGCTGGATCCCCGCACCGGCGAACTGCTCGCGCTGGCGTCCCGGGTAACGGTGGACGGCCGTCGCGTCACCACCAAGGCATCGTTTTTCACGGATCCGTTCCAGCCCGGCTCCACGGCCAAGTTGTTTACCGCCGGGGCGCTGCTGGCCCGGGGCAAGGTGGGGCCGACCGACGAGGTGTACGGGGAGGATGGCGTGTGGGTGATGGAGGTGTCATCCCGCGGGGTCACCCGCACCATTCATGATGCCCACAAGGTCCCGGGGAACCTGACGCTGGCGCAGGCGATCAAGGTGTCGAGCAATATTGCGATGGGCAAGTTTTCCCAGCGGCTCTCCGCGGGAGAGCAGTACGATGCCATGCGCGACTTCGGGTTCGGCAGCCCGACCGGGGTGACCTTCCCGTCGGAGGCCCGCGGGACCCTGCGGCTGCCCGACCGATGGGATGGCTACAGCAAGGCGAGCATCGCGATGGGGTACGAATTCCAGGTCACCCCGGTGCAGCTCGCGGTGGCCTATGGTGCCATTGCCAACGATGGGATCCTGCTCACCCCGGCCCTGGTCCGGGAGATCCGGACCGCCGAGCAAACTGTCCGCTGGCGGCACAAGCCCGAGCCGGTGCGGCGGGCGGTGTCGCCGAAGGTTGCCCGGACCCTGCGGGAGTACCTGCGCGGCGTGGTGGAAGCGGGCGGAACGGCGGAGGCAGTCCAGCTCAGCAACTACAGCCTGGCCGGGAAGACCGGCACCGCCGTCCGGTTTGACGGACAGGCGTACGTGCCCGGCAGTTACACCGCCACCTTTGCCGCCATCTTTCCCGCCGATGATCCGCTCCTGGTCGTGGTCGTGAAGATTGATGATCCGAAGGGCGCCGCATCGTACGGTGCGCAGACGGCGGCCCCGCTGACCCGGGCCATGCTCGAGGAGGCGCTCGCGTCCCGGCGCAGCGCCATCGATCGTCGCCGCCTGGGTGGGTCGGGCGAGGAATCCCGCCCGGCGGAGGCCACTCCCGTCTCCGCGGCCGATCCTGAGCCGGCCTCCGTCGTGCTGAGCCTGCCGCTGACCGGGGACACGACCGGGGCCACCGGACGCCGGGTGGTGCCGAACGTGGCGGGCCAGTCGCTCCGCCACGCGGCCAGTGCGGTCCATCGACGCGGATTCCGCGTGGGAATCCGGGGCGCCGGCAGCGTGCTCCGGACGACACCGGCGGCGGGAGACTCCCTGCGGTACGGCGCCACGGTCACCCTCTGGGCCGAATGACGGGCCGCCCTCTTGGGACGCTGGCCGATGCGCTCCAGCGGGACGGCGTGCTCACCAGTCGCGGCTCGGCCAATCCGGAGATCGCGGGCGTGACCACCGACAGCCGGATGGTCGGTCCGGGGATGCTGTACGTCGCCGTTCGCGGTGCCACCGTGGACGGGCATCGTTTCGTGACCGACGCGGTGCACCGCGGGGCAGTGGCGGTCGCCGTGGAGCAACCCATGGCGACCGGGGTGGCGGAACTCGTGGTGCAGGATGGACGCCGGGCCGCGGTGAGCCTGGGGCGGGCCTGGTATGGGGACCCTGGCCGCCGATTGATCCTGATCGGGATCACCGGAACCAACGGCAAGACCACCACGACCGCGCTGATCCGCCACCTGTTCAACGCCGGGAGTACCGCCGGAAGCATCGGGACGCTGGGGGCCTTTGATGGCGCCGGCGCCGCGGTCGAGTCCACGGCCGGATCGCTCACGACCCCGGGGCCCATCGATCTCCAGGCCACGCTGGCGGGGCTGGTCGCGCGGGGAACGACCCACGTCGCGATGGAAACGTCCTCGCACAGCCTGGACCAGGGCCGGCTGGACGGGCTGACCTTCGCGGCGGGCGTCTTCACGAATCTCACCCGCGATCACCTCGACTATCACGGGACCATGGAATCCTACCTGGCGGCCAAGCTGCGGCTGGATGGCCTGCTGGGACCGGATGGAGTCCAGGTGATCAACGCAGATGATCCGGCCTGGGCGGTGCTGCCGCGTGGCCGGCGACGGGTGACCGTCGGGATCCACCAGTCGGCGGATGTCCGAGCGTCGGGGCTCACGCTCGATCATGGCGGCAGCCGCTTCACACTGGAGACCCCGGCGGGACGGGCCGAGGTGCGGCTGCCACTGCTGGGTGAATTCAACGTGGCCAACGCCCTCACCGCGGCCGGCACCGGGCTGGGCCTGGGTCTGCCGACCGCCGAGGTGGCGGCCCGGCTCTCCGGTGCCCCGCAGGTCCCCGGACGGATGGAGCGGCTGGCCGAGTCGCCGGCGGTGGTGCTGCGAGACTATGCCCACACTCCGGATGCCCTGGAACGCGCCCTCGAGGCGCTCCGCCCGCTCACCCCGGGACGCCTCATCGTCGTCTTCGGGTGCGGCGGGGAACGCGATCGCGGCAAGCGCCCGGTCATGGGGCGGATCGCCGCCACCCTCGCCGACTTCGCGATCGTCACCTCCGACAATCCGCGCACCGAGGACCCACTGGCCATCATCGCCGAGATCGAGCAGGGCATGGGGCAGTCGCCGCACCGGCGAACCGTGGACCGCCGCGAGGCGATCGCCATGGCGCTGGAGGTGGCGCGCCCCGGGGACAGCGTCCTCCTGGCCGGCAAGGGGCACGAGACCTATCAGGTCATCGGCACAGAGAAAGAGCCCTTTGACGAGCGGGACATCGTGCACCGGCTGCTCGGTCCATGATCTGGACCGATGAGGTTGTGCGTGAGGCGCTGGCCCCGGCGGGCTGCCCGCCCGCTGCGGTCAGCCCTGTGAGCGTGTTTTCCGAGGTCGCCACAGACACCCGCACGCTGACGCCCAAGGCCCTCTTCGTGGCCCTCAAGGGAGACCGCTTCGACGGTCACGATCATCTGCAGGCGGCCCGGTCGGCCGGGGCCACCGGGGCGGTGGTCCGCGTCGGCACCGCTCCGGTCGAGGGACTGACCCTCTACGAGGTGGACGACCCGCTCACCGCCTACGGCCTGCTGGCGCGCGCCCGCCGGCGGAGCATTGCGGGCCCGGTGGTGGCCATCGGTGGCGCCAACGGCAAGACCAGCACCAAGGAGATGTGCGCCGCCGCGCTCCGGACCCGGTACCGGGTGCACGCCACGCCAGCCAACGACAACAACCTCGTCGGGGTGCCCAAGTCGATCCTCTCCGCCCCGGCGGACACCGAGGCGCTGGTCATCGAGGCGGGGGCGAGTGTACGCGGTGAACTGGCCCGGATGCGGGTGGTGATCGAGCCGACGGTCACCATCACCACCAACGTGGCGGTCTCGCATCTCGACGGCTTCGGTGATCTTGCCGGGGTGCTGGCCGAGGAGCTCGACCTGCTGGACGGCGTGCCGCTGGCAATTGTCGGGACCGAACCAGTCGCGCTGGCCGAGGGTGCCCGGCAACGGGCCCAGCGGGTGATCAGCGCTGGGCTCGGCCGGGCCGACCGGGTGCCCCAGTCGGCGACGGTGGACTCCACCGGCCGGCCCACCCTCGCGGTGAACGGGGCACGCATCACCCTCCCCCTGCTGGGCCAGCACCAGGCGGCCAACGCGATGCTCGTCTGGGTCATGGGCGAGGAACTGGGGCTCGATCCCGCCCAGGCGGCGGAGGCGCTCCGGGCGCTCCGGATTCCGGGAGGGCGGGGTGAGGTGATCGAGGCGGGGGGACTCACGATCATCCACGATGCCTACAACGCCAACCCGGCCTCCTTTCTTGCGGCGATCGCCACGGCCCGGGCGATGCGGGGCGGACGGCGCCTGGTGTTCGTGGCTGGCACCATGAAGGAACTGGGGGAAGAGGCGGGCCGGCATCATGCCGCGGTGGCCGCCGCCCTGATCGGGCTCGAGCCCGATCTGCTGGCCGCGGTCGGGGAATTCGTAGCGCCGCTGGAGCTGTACCGCGCCAGGCTGGGGGACCGGCTGCTGACCGCTCCCGATGCCCCGGCGCTGGGTCCGCTGCTGCGTCCCCGGCTCGCCGGGGACGAACTGGTATTCCTCAAGGCATCCCGCGGCGCGGCGCTTGAACGTATACTTCCGTTCCTCACCGGGCAGGACCACCCGACACACTGAGGCGCCGTGTTCTACCACCTGCTCACGCCGCTCGCCAAGCAGTATCTGGTGTTCAACCTCTTCAACTACATCAGTTTCCGTGCGGCGGGCGCCACGGTGACAGCCATCCTGCTCGCCTTCGTGGTCGGTCCCGCGGTCATCGGGCGGCTCCGGCGGCGGAAGATCGAGCAGGTGATCCGGGCCGAAGGACCGGCCAGCCACCTCGGCAAGCGCGGGACCCCGACGATGGGGGGCGTCATCATCCTGATCGCCACCATCGTGCCAACCCTGCTCTGGGCCCGGCTCGATACCCGGTTCATCCTGTTCGCCATGCTGGCCACACTCTGGATGGGGGCCATCGGCTTTCTCGACGACTGGCTCAAGGTCGTGCAGGGCAAGTCACGCGGGCTGGTGGCCAAGTGGAAGCTGGCGGGGCAGGTGAGCTTTGGCATCGTCCTCGGGACCCTTCTGGTCTATTTCCCGGTGGTGCCCTCCGACACCATCCCGGCCGCGGCGACCACCGTGCCGTTCTTCAAGTTCGTGATCGTCATCTTTGCCCCCTGGCTGTACGTCGCCTTCGTGACGACGGTCATCACCGGCGCCAGCAATGCGGTGAACCTCACCGACGGACTCGATGGCCTGGCCACCGGGCTCTCGGCTGTAGCCGCCGCCGCCTTTGCCCTCTTTGCGTATATCCTGGGTCGCACCGACACGACGGGATATCTCAACCTGTTCTTCCTGCCCGGTGCCGGAGAGCTGACCATCTTCTGTGCCGCGCTGATGGGCGCGTGTCTCGGCTTTCTCTGGTTCAATGCACACCCTGCCCAGGTCTTCATGGGCGATACCGGCAGCCTGGCCCTGGGCGGCGCCTTCGGGACCGTCTCCATCCTGCTCAAGTCGGAGTTCCTGCTGCTGATCATCGGCGGCGTGTTTGTCGCCGAAGCCGTCTCGGTGATCCTCCAGACCTCCACCTACAAGTGGTACAAGCGGACCCGCGGGAAGGAGTACGCCGACCAGCACCGGGTGTTCCGCATGGCCCCGATCCACCACCATTTCGAGAAGCTCGGCTGGCACGAGAGCACCGTGGTGACCCGTTTCTACATTCTGGGCATCTTCTGCGCGATGGTGGCCCTGGCCACGCTCAAGCTGCGATGACCCTGCCGCGCTGGAAAATCGCGGGGCGGGAGGCCGCCGTCATCGGCCTGGGGAAGAGCGGCGTGGCGGCCGGCCGGCTCCTGCGCCGCGAAGGGATGCAGGTGTACGCCTCGGACAGCGCGGCAGGCCCGGTCACCGGGGCCGTGGCAGCGGAGTTGGCCGCGCTCCGGGAGAGCGGTGCCGACCTGCAGTGGGGTGGGCACGACCTGTCCCGCATTGCCCGGGCGGCGGTCTGCGTGGTCTCTCCCGGCGTGCCGCCCGGTGTCCCGCCGCTGGCCGCGGCCCGTGCCGCCGGGGTGCCGGTGGTGTCCGAGCTGGATGTGGGATACGCGGCTCTCCCCGGAGTCCGGTTCGCGGTGATCACGGGGACCAACGGCAAGACGACCACCACCGCCCTGATCGCGTCTCTGCTGCAGGCCGCCGGCCTCCGGTCCCTGGCGGCCGGCAATATCGGACAGCCGCTCTGCCAGGTGGCGCTCGATGGGAATCCGCTGGAGTGGATCGCCCTCGAGGTGTCCTCGTTCCAGTTGCACGACACCTACGATCTCGTACCGGCCGTCGGGGCCGTCACCAACCTGGCCCCCGACCACCTGGACCGCTACGCCACGCTCGAAGAGTATTACGCCGACAAGGACCTGCTGTACCGCAACGCTTCCACCGCCTCCCGCTGGGTGCTCAACGCCGCCGACGCCGAGGTGCAGCGTCGGGCCGCCGGTCGGCCAGGCACGATGCTCCAGTTCGCCGTCCAGCGTCCTGCCGACGCCTGGTATGACCGCGGACAGCGGCAGTTGATGCTGGGGAGCGCACCGCTGCTGTCGCGGGATCGGCTGGCGCTGCTCGGGGACCATAACGTCGCCAACGCGCTGTGCGCGGCGCTGGTGGCACGGCAGGCCGGGGCGGAGGTGGCCGGCATTGCCGAAGGCCTGGCCGGCTTCCGGGCCTTACCGCATCGCCTGGAACCGGTGCGCGAGGTGAACGGGGTGCTCTGGATCAATGATTCCAAGGCCACCAATGTCGCCTCCACGCTCGTTGCTGTCGAAGCGCTGGAGCGCCCCTTTGTGCTCCTGCTCGGTGGTCGGCACAAGGGAGAGCCGTACACCGCCCTGGGCCGGGCGGCGGGGGCCCGCTGCCGAGGGGTCATCGCCTTCGGCGAAGCCGGCGCCCTGGTGGCCACCGATCTGGCGGAGCTGGTCCCGGTGGTGCAGGCGGGCACCGATTTCGGCGAGGTGCTGCGTCAAGCCAGGGCCATGGCCCGCCCCGGCGACGCGGTGCTGCTCTCGCCGGCCTGCTCCAGCTATGACATGTTCCGGAATTACGAGGACCGCGGCGGGCAATTCCGCTCTGCCGTCGAACAGTTCTAGAGCGCGGCTCTCCTTTCTCGTCTCGCGAACGGTGGCAGGCAATGGCGACTCCGAACATCTCGCACCCCGGGGAAATGCGCTGGGAAACCCGCCTCCTCGCGGTGGTCACCGCTACCCTGGTGGCTTTCGGCATCGCCATGGTCTACGGCGCCTCCAGCCTGGTCCGGACGGAGGGTGGCGGGGTCGTTGGCGGTGCCTTCGCGCTCAGCCAGTTCATCGGTGCGGTGGTGGGTGGGATCCTCATGCTCACCCTGGCCCGGATCGACTACCGCTGGCTGCGCACACTGGCCTGGCCGATCATGCTCGCCACGCTCGTCCTCCTGATCCTACCCGTCCTCCCCTTCACCCAGGCCATCGCCCCTTCCCTGAACGGGGCCCGCCGGTGGATCCGGCTGGGACCCCTCAGCTTCCAGCCGTCGGAACTGGCCAAGCTCTCGGTGATCATCTGGTGCGCCATGCTGGCCACCAAGAAGGGCGAGCAGGTCCGCGAGTTCAAGAAGGGGCTGGCCCCGTTTCTCGTGGTGCTCGGCCTGGTCTCGCTGCTGATCCTGCTTCAGCCGAACATGTCAATGGCAGTCCTGGTCGCGTTGCTGGGCGGGATCGTCCTGTTCGCGGCCGGAGCCAAGATCGGGCACTTTCTGCTCCTGGGCATCGCGACGGTGGTCGGCGGCCTGCAATTGATCCAGCGCGCCGGATACCGGGCCGAGCGGCTGGACACATTTCTCAACGGGGCGGAGGGCACCAGCCAGATCTACCAATCGCTGGTGGGCATCGGATCGGGACGGCTGTTGGGAGTGGGCTTTGGCGAAGGGCAGCAGAAATTCGGCTATGTCTCCTACGCCTATTCGGATTTCATCTTCAGCACCATCGGAGAGGAGTGGGGGTTCCTCGGCGTGGTCCTCATTGTGACCCTCTATGTCATCTTCTGCTGGCTGGGGTTCCGCATTGCACGTACCGCCGAAGATCCCTTCGGCCGCTACCTGGCCACGGGTCTGACAGCCGCCGTCGGCGTGACGGCGGTGATGCACATGGCCGTCACCCTCAACCTGATGCCGACCACCGGGCTGACCCTGCCGTTCATCTCCTTTGGCCGATCCAGCCTGGTGGCGTCACTTCTCGGGGTCGGGATCCTCATCAGTATCGGGCGAATGCGGGGGAAACCCAGCCGTGGCGACCGGGCCTCGGCACCGCGACGGCTGTCGGACCGCTAGGATGGGCGTGATTCTGATCGCCGGCGGCGGCACGGGCGGTCACCTCATGCCTGCGTTGGCCATCGCCGCCCGCCTGCGAGATACCGTTCCCGATCTTGAGCCCGTGCTCCTCGGCGCCGAACGGGGGATCGAGGCCAGCCTGCTGCCATCCCGAGACTTCCGGTTTCATCTCCTGCCCTTCGAGCCGGTGTACCGGCGCCAGTGGTGGAAGAACTTCGGCCTGCCGGGAATGGCGGTGCGAGTACTGTCCGGCCTGGGGCGGGTGTTCGCCGAGGAGCAGCCTGTGGCGGTGCTGGGCACGGGCGGATACGCGTCGGGACCCGCCGTGTGGCTCGCCGCGCGGCGAGGCATTCCATCGGCCATTCAGGAGCAGAACGCCTTCCCGGGGCTGGCCACCAGGTTACTCGCCAAGAGGGTCAATGAGGTCTATCTCGGCCTCCCCGAAGCCCGGGAACGGCTCCGATTTGGTTCGCACACCCGAGTCCTCGACACCGGCAACCCGATCACCCCGCCCGATCCGGCGCGGAGGGAGCTGGCGCTGAAGCGTTTCGGCCTCCCATCGGCTGGAGGAAAACCGGTCCTGCTGGTCACCGGGGGCTCCCAAGGCGCAGTGGCCATCAACGAGACGGTGGCGGCGTGGCTGGAGCAGGGCGGGGCCGGCAATTACACCGTGCTCTGGGCCACCGGAACGGGTAGCTACGAACGGTTCTCGCACCTGCACCGGGCACCCGGAGTCCAGCTGTTCGGCTTCCTCGACCCGATGGCAGATGGCTATGCGGTGGCCGATCTGGTCGTGGCCCGGGCCGGGATGATGACCGGCGCGGAGCTGTGCGCCTGGGGGCTACCCTCGGTGCTGATCCCGCTGCCGACGGCCGCGGAAGATCACCAGCGCTTCAATGCCCTTGCGCTTCAGGAGGCTGGGGCAGCGCTCATGCTGGACCAGCGCGATCTGACCCCCGCGGCGTTCGGGAAGGTGATCGGAGGTCTGCTGGGGGATCCGGCACGCCGCTCAGCGCTCGGCCGGGCGGCGCTGGCCCGCGGAAAACCCGATGCGGCAGCCCAGATCGTGAGCCAACTTCGGGCCCTTTCCGGCGCCTGAGGCGCTTTCGCAACTCTCGGTGGGATCTTAGATTAGCTCACCGACATGTCACTTTTCGACCCTGCCGATCCTCGCCCGGTTCATTTCATGGGAATTGGCGGCGCCGGGATGAGCGCCTTGGCGCTCCTCGCCCGCCGCCGCGGAGTCTCGGTCAGCGGCTGTGACCCCGATCCGGCCGGTGCCGCGGATGTCGCGCTGCTCGGGGCGCAGGTGGAGCAGGGTCACGATCCCGCCCACGTGGAGGGCGTCCGGGCGGTCATCGTGACGGCCGCGGTCCCGGCCGACCACCCTGAACTGCTCCGCGCCCGGGCGCTCGGCATACCGGTGATACCCCGGAAGCAGGCGCTGGCCGACCTGGTCAATGCCGGGCAGGTGGTGGCGGCGGCCGGGACCCATGGCAAGTCCACCACGACCGTGATGGCGACCCAGGCCCTGGCCAGTGCCGGGCTCGATCCCACCGGAATCGCGGGCGGCCGTGTCAGCGATTGGGGTGGCAACGCCCGGGCTGGTGGTGACCGGCTCTTCGTGGTTGAGGCCGACGAGTACGATCAGGCCTTTCTCACGTTGCGCCCGACCGTGGCCATCATCAACAACGTGGAAGCCGATCACCTCGAGTGTTACGCCAGCCTGGTGGCGCTCGAGGAGGCGTTTGGACGGTTCGCGTTGCCGGCCAGTCATGTGCTCCTGGGCGCCGACGATGCCGGGGCGCTGCGGGTCGGGGACTTTCTCCGGCGGGCCGATGGGCCGACGGCCCGACCGACCGTCTGGCGGTTCGGCTTTGCCGAGGACGCCGAAATCCGGATTACGGATGTGATCCAGAGTGAAGCGGGCAGCGAGGCTCAGGTGCGCCTGCCGGATGGCCGTGTAGTGAGCCTGCGGCTGGCGGTTCCTGGCATCCACAACCTGCGCAACGCCACCGGCGCCCTGGGGGCGGTATTCGTCCTTGGAGGGGCACTGGAACCGGCCTTGGCGGCGCTGGCGAGCTATCAGGGGCTGGGGAGGCGGTTCGAACGCCTGGGAGATGCCCGGGGCATCACCTTCGTGGACGACTACGCGCACCACCCGTCGGAACTGACCGCCACCCTTGCGGCGGCACGGCAGGCCTTTCCCGGGCGACGGCTGGTGGCGGTGTTCCAGCCCCACCTCTTTTCACGGACCCGGGAGCATGGTGTCGCCATGGGGCAGGCCCTCACCGGCGCTGACCTCGCCATCGTGACCGAGATCTACCCGGCGCGGGAGCAGCCCCTGCCGGGGATCACCGGACAGCTGGTGGCCCGTGCCGCGGCGGAGGCGGGGGCCACGGTCATCTTCGAGGCCGACAAGCTGGCCCTCCGCGATCGGATCGCGGGGCTGGCGCGGCCCGGCGACGTGGTGATCACGCTCGGGGCCGGGGATATCACCAGGGTCGGAAGGGAGTTGGTGCGATGGCTCAAAGCCGCCTGAGCAAGCCAGGATGGAAGGTGCTCGGTGCGCTTTCGCTGGGCGCGCTGCTGTGGTTCGGGGCGCCCCGGCTGCTCGAGGGGCTGGATTTCTTCCAACTGCGAAAAATAGATGTTCGGGGACAGCGGTATCTTCGGGCAGAGGACATCGTCGCCGCGCTGCCCCTGCGGCCCGGCACCAGCATCTTCGCATCGCTGGATTCGGTCAATCGTCTGGGCGACTCCATTCCCGGTCTTGAATCGTTCCGCGTGCACCGTCGACTTCCCGGCACCCTGGTGGTTACCATCCGCGAAACCGAGCCGATTGCGCTGGTCATGAGACGAGGGCTGCTGCAGCTGCTCAGCGCGCGGGGACGGGTGTTGCCGTTCGACCCCCGGGTGGCGGCGCCCGACCTGCCGCTCGTCAGTGAGGCCGACTCGCTCGTGACCGGTCTGCTGGCCCGAGTCCGCGACGCCGATGCCACCCTCTTTGGCCGGGTGACCTCGGCCGGCCGTTCCGGGGAAGACGTCCTGCTCGGTGTGGAGCCGGCGGCCGAGACCGCCGCCCGCAAGGATCGGCTGCAGGTCCGGTTCCGCCCCGACGCGCCGGCGGGCGTGATCCGGGCGGTGATGTCGGTCGAGCAGGATCTGGCCAAGCGCGGCAGGCCATGGGTCGAACTGGATGCCCGCTTTGCCGGCCAGGTCGTCGTCCGCTGGGGGGCCGCGTGAGCGTCTCTCCCAACCGGCTCGTCGCCGCGGTCGACCTCGGCAGCACCAAGGTCACCGCGGTCATCGCCGAGATTCAGGGAGAGGCGCGCGCCTCGGGGACCCGCATCTTGGGCATCGGGGTGGAGCGCTGCCACGGGGTGAAGCGGGGCGTGGTGCGCGGCATCGAGGAGACGACCCGTGCCATCAGCAAGGCCATGAAAAACGCCGAACGGATGGCGGGCGTCGAGGTCGGCTGGGTCTACTGCGGCATCGCCGGGGAGCACGTGGCCGGCCAGACCTCGACCGGCGTGGTGTCGGTCACCGGGGGCGAGATCCGTACCAGCGACGTGGCCCGCGTCAACGACGTGGCCTCGAGCGTCCCGCTGGGCCGGGACCACGAGCTGCTGCACGCCATTCCCCAGGATTACCTGGTGGACATGCAGCCCGGCATCAGCGAGCCGATCGGCATGATCGGCCTCCGGCTGGATGCTCAGGTCTACCTGGTTACGGTGCTCACCAGCGTCCCGCAGAACCTGCGGAAGTGCGTGGAGGGGGCGGGGTACCATGTGGCCGAATTCGTCCTCGAGCCGGTGGCGGCGTCGCTGGCGGTTCTGACCCCGGACGAGTGCGATCTGGGCTGTGCCCTGGTGGAACTGGGTGGCGGATCGACCAACGTGGCTATCTTTCAGGGCGGAAAGATCCGGCACACGGCCTCCCTGCTCATTTCCGGGGGCCACGTCACCAATGATATCGTCCACGGACTGCAGGTCACCCAGCAGGAGGCGGAACGCCTGAAGGAGCGACACGGCGCCGCCTGGGAGCTGCTGGTGCCGGAGTCGGATGTCATTGAGCTGCCCGGAACCGCCGGGCAGGGAGCCCGGTCGGCGCACCGGCAGGTGCTCGCCCATATCATGCGGATGCGGCTGCAGGAGACGCTGGAGTTTGCGCTCGACGAGATCACCCGAGCCGGCTATCACCAGCGCCTGCCTGCCGGTGTGGTGCTCACTGGCGGAGGCGCCCAGGCGCATGGGGTGATCGAGCTGGCCCGGGAGGTGTTCGCCATGCCGGTCCGGGTGGGCAAGCCGGGAGAGGGCCTTGCAGGACTGACCGACAGCGTGGAGTCGCCCCGCTTCGCGGTGGCGGCGGGTCTGGCGATCTATGGCTCCAAACAGCTCCGGCAGGGCGCCGCGTTCGGATCGGGCAAGCGGAGTTCGCAGGCAGTCGAGAAGTGGGTACGGCCGGTACGGCAATGGTTCCAGGACATCTTCTGATACCTCCTAAGCGGGCCGGAGAGAACAACCCATGATCTTCGAGCTGGAAGAAACCGGGGCGCAGGGCGCCCGCATGAAGGTGCTCGGCGTCGGTGGCGGCGGCGGGAACGCGGTCAACCGGATGATCGAGGAGCAGCTTCAGGGGGTGGAGTTCATTTCGGTCAACACCGACGCCCAGGCACTGGCCCACTCCCGCGCCGACGTGAAGATCCAGATCGGGCGGAAGCTCACCCGCGGGCTCGGTGCCGGCGCCAGGCCGGAGATCGGCCGGCAGGCCATGGAGGAGAACCGGGACGACGTCCTGCAGGCCATGCAGGGCGCCGACATGGTCTTCGTCACCTGCGGCATGGGCGGCGGGACCGGCACCGGGGCGGCGCCGATCATCGCCCAGATGGCCCGCGACATGGGCGCGCTGACCGTCGGAATCGTGACCAAGCCGTTCCTGTTCGAAGGCAAGAAGCGGATGAAGCAGGCCGAAATGGGCATCGCCGAGATTCGCGCCGCGGTGGACACCATGATTGTGGTGCCCAATGAGCGACTCCTGGCGGTGGTGGGGAAGGGCATTCCCTTCCAGGACTCCCTCAAGAAGGCGGATGAGGTCCTGCTGCAGGCCACCCAGGGCATTGCCGACCTGGTGACCAAGACCGGGCTGATCAATGTGGACTTTGCCGACGTCCGGACCATCATGCAGAACGGCGGGTCGGCGCTGATGGGGACCGGCATCGGACGGGGAGAGAATCGCGCCATGGAGGCGGCCCAGCAGGCCATCTCCAGCCCGCTCCTCGACAACGTGTCGATCACTGGCGCCTACGGCGTGCTGATCAATATCTCCGGCGGGGCCGACCTCACCATGGGTGAGGTCACCACCATCAACGACATCATTCACGATGCCGTGGGAGAGGAAGCCGAGATCATCTTCGGCGCCGCCACCGACCCCTCCATGCAGGGCGAGGTGCGGGTGACGGTCATCGCCACCGGGTTCGATCGTCCGGAGCCGCCCGTGGCGGCCGCGCCGACCAAGGTCGTGCCGGGGGTCATCAACTTTCCCACGTCCAAGCGGCCGACACCGCCGCCGGCACCAACTCCCGCGCCCGCACCGCCCAGACCCGAGCCCCGGCGCTCCGGACCGGGCGATGTGCCGGAAATGGAGATCCCGACGTTCATCCGGCGCCAGATGGACTGACGCCGGGTCCGGCTTTCCGTATTCGCACCATGAGGACTATGTCTGAGGATCGTACCGCGGGACTGAAGACCATCGGCGCGTTCATCGTCGCCTCCGGGATCCTTGCCGGGGCGGGGGTGTTTGCCCTGCAGGGAAGGTGGCCGTGGCGATCGACTCCAGTTACGCCAGCCACCGTGGCCGACCTCTTCACCATCCGGATCACCGACACGCTGCACCGCGGAGAGACCCTCTCGGAACTCTTTGCCCGGCGGGGGCTGTCGGGATTCGTGCTCAGCCCAGGCTCGACCCTTCGGCTCTTCGATCCCACCCGGCTTCGCGCCGGACTGGTGTTCACCTTTGAGCGCCAGCGCAATCAGGACATTCCCACCCGGGTAGTCGTGCGCACCAGTCTGGACCAGCGGGTCGCACTGATCCCCGCCGCCGACGGCTGGGAGGCCGTGGCGGAACCGGTGCAGTGGACCAGTTCCCCGGTGACCGTCCAGGGCAGGATCAACACCTCACTCTGGGAAGCGCTGGACACCATGGACGGGGACAGTCTGCTTCCAGCCGAAGACCGGATCCGACTCGCGTGGGATCTGGCGGACATCTTCGCCTGGCAGGTGGATTTTGGCCGGGACATCCGGCCCGGCGACAGCTTCCGGGTGCTGGCGGAGCGGCTGACGTCGGAAGAGGGGGAAGTCCGCTATGGGCACGTCCTCGCCGGTGATCTCGTCATCGGCGGCAACTCGTATACCGGATTCCGCTTCACGGGAGCGGACGGCGCCACCGGGTACTACGATGCCGAAGGACGCTCGCTCCGGCGGGCGTTCCTGCTGGCGCCGGTGGCCTTCCGGCGGATTTCCTCGCGGATCAACCGGGCCCGGCTGCATCCGGTCCTCGGCTTTGTCCGCCGGCATGAAGGGATCGACTTCGCCGCCAATCCCGGCACACCGGTGATGGCCGCCGGCGACGGCGTCGTGATACGGCGGGACTGGATCGGTGGCTTCGGCAATCTGGTCGAGCTTCGCCACGCCAACGGCATCCTCACGCGGTACGGCCACCTCCAGGGATTTGCAAAGGGAATCTCGACAGGGGACCGGGTCCGGCAGGGGGAAGTCATCGGCTACGTCGGCTCCACCGGCCTCGCCACCGGTCCGCACCTGCACTATGAATTTCGGGTCAACGGCGTCTCCAGGGACCCGAGGAACGCCGACCTCGGTACCGGAGATCCCATCCCGCTCGCCATGGCCACCGATTTCGCCGCCGAACGCAGTCGGCTCTCGGCCCTCCTCAGCATCGGCGGCTCGGTGTTCGCCGAGGGCTCCTCGGACCCCACCCTCCGCCCGGGACGCGGCGCGTCGTTCTGACGTCGCCCGGCTCGGGGCCGCCCCCCGTGGACCTCTTTCCGGCAATTGACCTCCGTGGCGGCCGCGTCGTCCGGCTGTCCCAGGGAGAATCGGGCCGCGAGACTTCGTATGGAAACGATCCCATAGCGCAGGCGGAGCAGTTCGCGGCCGCGGGAGCCCGGTGGATCCATGTGGTGGACCTGGACCGGGCATTTGGTACCGGGGAAAACCAGGCCGCAGTCAGCGCGATTGCCAGACGGCTCGCCGGGACGGTCCGGGTGCAGACCGGAGGCGGGATCCGTTCCCTGGAGGCCCTCCGCCAGGTGCTCGATCTGGGCGTGACCCGGGCGGTGCTGGGCACCGCTGCGGTGACCGATCCTGGCCTGGTCCCCGAGGCGGTGGCGCTGGCGGGACCGGCGCGGATCGCTATCGGGCTGGATGCCAGGGCGGGCCAGCTGGCCATCCGGGGCTGGGTGGATACGTCACCGGTGACGGTGGCAGAAGTCTGTCGCCGGGTGGTGGTCCAGGGCGCCGAAACCGTCATCTATACCGACGTCGCCCGCGACGGGATGCTGGGCGGCCCCGACCTCGACGGGGCGCTGGCACTGAAGGCGCTGGGCGCGTTTGTCATCGCCAGCGGCGGTGTGGCATCGCTCGAGGATCTCCGTGCTATCCGCGATGCCGGGTTGACCGGGGCCATCGTGGGGCGGGCCCTGTACGAGGGGCGATTCACGCTGGAAGAGGCAATCGCGGCCGTCGGCCGATAGCCCTCCCGCTCCGCGCGGAGCATCAGCCTGACCCGCTCCCTGACCGCAAACTCGGCGCCGATCTCCTCTTTCTGAAGCCACGGAGTCCGCGTGCTGCCTGTGCTGTTTGTCGTCATCCTGGCCGGCCTCGCGGCCTGGGGAACCTACTGGCGGCTCGAGCGCATCGGCCCGCGCGCCTGGCTCGCCGCCGTCTGTCGCGGCGTGGCCTGGTCGGCGCTTGGTCTCCTGCTGCTGGACCTCTCCTGTGCTCGGATGCACGCCGGCCGCGGCCGGCCGCTGGTGCTGCTGGACGGGAGCCTGAGCATGACCGGAGCGGGGGGGCGCTGGGCCGAGGCGCTGGATTCCGCGCGCCTCTGGGGCGAGATCCGCCTCTTTGGCGATCCCGCCGGGTCCACCGACACCGCGCCCGCTCTCGGGCGCTCGGCGCTGGCGCCCGCCCTCCGGGCGGCGGCGGCGTCGGACCGGCCCGTCCTGGTGGTCACCGATGGCGAACTCGACGATGCCGCGGAGCTTACCCCCGAGCTGTTACCGCGTGCCGGAGTGCGCCTCTTTCCGCGTGCCCGGGGGCGAGATCTGGCGGTCACCCGGGTGGACGGCCCCAGCCGAGTCACCGCCGGGGACACGATCCGCGTCGAGGCCGAGGTGCGCGCCTGGGGACCAGGGCAGGATTCGGTGCGAGTGGAGATTCGCCTGGACCAGCGGGTCCTCGCCAGGCAGGTCGTGCGCCTCGGTCCGGACGGAATCGTCCTGGTGCGGTTCGGCGTGCCCAGCACCGCCCTGCCGGCCGAGGCGCTGCTCCGCGTGGGCGTGGCCGACGCGGCGGATGATGAACCGCGCGATGATGTGCGGCTCTACCTGGTGCGGGTAACCCCGACGCCGGGCGTGGTACTGCTGGCGACCCCAGCCGACTGGGATGCCCGCTTCCTGTTTCGGGCTCTCCGGGACGTGGCCCAGCTCCCGGTGCGCGGCTACACGAGGATTGAACGGGATCGCTGGCGCAACATGGAAGATCTCGCCCCGGCGACGCTCGACGAGGTCAGCCAGGCCGCCCGGCGAGCCGATGTGCTGATCCAGAAGGGGGCGAGCCCGGAGTTCGCCCGGCAGACCAGGGCCCGGGGCATCTGGGACTGGCCCAGCGGCGAGGGTGGCGAAACGATCATTCCGGGTGAGTGGTACGTCACCGCCAGCCCGACATCACCGGTGGCGGGAGCGCTCATCGGCCTGCCACTCGATTCCTTCCCACCCCTGATCCAGATCACTCCGATCGAACCGGGTGCCGCGACCTGGACCGGCCTGTCGGTCCAGCTGGGCCGGCGGGGGACGGAACGGCCGGTGTTCGTGGGTCAGGCCAGCGGAGGACGGCGCCACGTGATGACGGCGGGTGAGGGGCTCTGGCGCTGGGCCTTTCGCGGTGGCAGCAGCGAGGAGGGCTATCGTGCGCTGGTCGCGAGCACGCTCTCGTGGCTGCTTGGGGGCACGGATTCCACCACCGGACCGGCCCGCGCGATCAGGCCGGTGGTCGAGAACGGTAGGCCGGTGGTGTTCGAGTGGACCGGTGGAGGCCTGCCGGCCCCACTCGGCATCGTGGTCTCGGGCGTTGTGAGCCGGCGGGACACCCTGCGATTCGGCGGCGAGGGCCGGGCCATGTTGCGGCTCCCGCCGGGACGCTACCGGTATCAGCTCGACGGCGGCGGTGGCGGTGTGGTGGTGGTGGACGAATGGTCCGAGGAATGGTTGCCGCGAGCGGTGGTCCTGGCGGACCGGACCGTGCCGGCCGTCACGGAGGCCAGCATCACCAGCACCCGCGGCTGGATGTGGCTCTTCCTCGTGGCCATTCTGGCGCTGGGCGGGGAGTGGATGGTGCGTCGGCGGCTCGGGCTCCGATAGACGGGTTCGCGGGCTCAGCCGCGCGCACCCTCCCCCTGGTCGGGCCCGGCCTGTGCGCTTCGGCGCGGCGCGGCCAGCAGACGCTCGGTAAACTCCACTCGCTCCGCCAGTTCGGCGACTTGCCGCCGCAGAGCGTCCAGTTCATCGTACACCGCCGGCGATGCGAGGTCATAGTCACCGGCGCCCACCTCCCATCGAGTGATCAGCCGACCCTCCGCGTCCCGGAACGTCCCCGCCGATACCAGAATGAGATCGTACACCTACCAGATGCCGAGTCCGCCCAGGGTGCATGCCATGAGCACCCCCGAGCCGGTCCGTCCGGCATAGAACCGGTGCGCGCCGCGATTCTGAGCGGGCTCCAAGGCCTTGGTCCGCACCTCCCCGTCGTTACTTTCCGTTCCATGGCAGCTGATCGCGTAGGGGAACCGCGGAAGTTCTCGCTGTGGCAGCGTCTCAAGCGGGTCGCGCTGACCGACGTGGGCGCCATGGTCCGCGGCATGAACGCCGCCGACCTGGAGGCCCTCGAGCGCACCTTGCTTGAGGCCGACTTCGGCGTGCAGGCGACGGTGGAACTGGTCCAGACCGTGGAGGACGAAGTGCGGCGAGGCCGCCTCAAGACCGAGGACGACCTCAAGCAGGCCGTGACCAACAGGATTGTGGCCATGCTCGATGGGGCCGCGCCAGCGCCGGCAGGCCTCGCGCGCGCCGCCGACGCAGGACCCACGGTCCTGCTGTTTGTGGGTGTGAACGGCGTGGGCAAGACCACCAGCGTCGCCAAGGTGGCGGCGCGACTGCTCCGGGACCGGCGCTCGGTGCTGCTGGCGGCGGCCGATACTTACCGCGCCGGGGCGATCCAGCAGCTCCAGACCTGGGCCGAGCGGCTCCAGGTGCCCTGTGTGGCGGGAGCGCCGGGCGGAGACCCGGCGGCGGTGGCCTTCGATGCCATCGAGGCAGCCACGACCCGGGGCGCCGATACGGTGCTCATCGACACCGCGGGCCGCCTCCACACCCAGGACGGGCTGATGGACGAACTCCGCAAGGTCGTGCGGGTGATCGGCCGCAAGCGTCCCGGCGCCCCTCACGAGACCCTGCTGGTACTGGACGGCACCGTCGGACAGAACGCGGTGCAGCAGGGTCGGCAGTTTGGCCAGGCGGTGCAACCCACCGGCATCATCCTGACCAAGCTCGACGGCACCGCGCGCGGCGGGGCGGTGGTGGCGGTGCGAAAGGAACTCGGCTTTCCCATCAAGTTTATCGGGACAGGGGAGACCCTCGAGGCCCTGGAGCCGTTTGATGCCCGCGCCTTTGCCGGGAGGCTGCTGGAATAGGCCGCGATGCCCCCCATCCGCCCCGACACCCCGGTCAAGTTCCTCAAAGGCATCGGCGAGCGGCGCGCCGAGGCGTTTCAGCGGCTCGGTGTCCGGTCGGCGCAGGACCTGTTGTGGCACATCCCCTTCCGATATCTCGATGCCTCCAGCGTCACTCCACTGGCCCGTGCCAGGATCGGGGACGAGGTGGCGTGCGTCGGAACGGTCGTCGCCAAGCGGCTGATGCCCACGCGCAGCGGGCTCCGGATCTTCACCGCGGTCCTGCGGGACGACAGCGGCATGCTGGAGTGCGCCTGGCCTGGACAGGGGTTCCTGGACCGCAGCATCCAGGAGGGTCAGACCCTGCTGGTCGTGGGCACCGTGCGATTCTACCACGGCCGGCAGCTGAATCCCCAGGAGTTCATTGTGCTGTCCGACCCGGGTGCCGATGGTGAGGGAGAGGCGCCGGGCGGTGGCCGGGTCCTGCCGGTGTACCGGGCCACAGAGGGGCTGTCACACAAGGTGATTCGCGGGCTCATCACCCGGCATCTCGACGGTTTGATCGGTGCCTCGCCGGATCCGCTGCCGGAGGACATCCGGACGCAGCTGTCGCTGCCTCCCCTGGCGGCATCGCTGCGCGTGGTCCACGCCCCCGCCACGGTCGAGGAGGCGGAGCAGGGCCGCCGCCGTCTGGCCTTTGATGAACTGCTCGATCTGCAGCTGATGCTGTCCCGGGCCCGGCTCCTTGCCAAGCGCCGCCGGACCGGGACTCGCTTCGAGATCCGACACACCTACACGACCCAACTCGCCAAGGCGCTCCCCTGGGCGCTCACCGCGGACCAGAAGAAGGCGGTTCGGGAGATCACCGCCGACATGACCGCGCCGGATCGGATGCACCGCCTGCTCATGGGTGATGTCGGAACCGGCAAGACCGTCGTGGCGCTGTTTGCGATGCTGCTGGCGCTCGAGAACGATCACCAATCCGCGCTGATGGCCCCGACCGAGCTGCTGGCAGAGCAGCACTACGCCACCTTGAGCGCGCTGCTCGCGCCGCTGGAGTTGCGTCCCGAGCTGCTGGTGGGCCGGCTCACGACGGCGGAAAAGGCGGCGCGGCGGAAACAGCTGGCCAGCGGCGAGGTGCGCCTGGTGGTCGGCACCCATGCGCTGCTGGAGGACGCGGTCGCCTTTCAGCGACTCGGCCTGGTGGTCATTGACGAGCAGCATCGCTTCGGGGTGGACCAGCGGGCCCAGTTGATGGGCAAGGGGGATTCCCCGGAGGTGCTGCTGCTGACGGCAACTCCCATTCCGCGCTCTCTGGCCCTGACCCGCTTTGGTGACCTCGACGTCTCGACCCTGAAGCAGAAGCCGCCGGGCCGTGGCCGCATCACCACCGGTGTGCGCAGCGGCGCCGAACGGGAACGGGTGCTGGATTTTGTGCGGGAACAGTGCCTGGCGGGCCGGCAGGCCTACGTCGTACTGCCGGTGATCGAAGAGTCCGAGCGGGCCGATCTCCGGGCGGCCACGACCATGGCGGCGGCCCTGGCCGGCCGGTGGCCCGACGTGTCAGTGGGACTGGCGCACGGCAAGCTCAAGCCGCCGGAGCGGGACGTCGTCATGCGCCGGTTCCGCGCCGGCGAGGTGCAGGTCCTGGTGGCCACCACCGTCATCGAGGTGGGGATTGACGTGCCCAACGCGACGGTCATGCTCATCGAGCACCCCGAACGCTTTGGCCTGGCGCAGCTGCATCAATTGCGCGGACGGATCGGACGCGGGGCCGAGGAGAGCTTCTGCATTCTCCTGGCCGACGGTGCGGTGCCGCGACGCCTGAAGGTTTTTGCGGCGACTCAGGACGGGTTCAAGATCGCGGAGCTGGACCTGGAGGAACGCCGGATGGGCGATCTCATCGGCCAACGGCAGGCCGGGGACTTCGAACTCCGCCTGGCGCGGCTGCCGGAGGACACGGACCTGCTGCAGCAGGCTCGCGCGGTGGCGATGGGCATACTGGCGGAGGATCCGATGTTGACCCGACCGCGCCACCTGCCGCTCAAGACCCGGGCGCTGGGCCGCTACCCGCGGGCGGTGGAGCTGTTTCGCACGGGATGATCCGGGCGCAGGCCACCGGCGGGAACACGCCTCAGAACCCGACCCGCACCCCGAGCCTGGTGACTCGTCCCTCTAGGCTCACTTCCGGCGCAAACGGAATGTTGTCGGGCCGCTGCCGTGGCCGGGTAAGTTCCCAGACAAACAATCCTGCCGCGCCAAGCACCGCCGCCTCTCCGCCGATCAGCCAGCCCCGGGCGCGCCGGTCCCCCCGGAGGGCCTGCTGATAGTGACGCTCGGCCACCGGGTCGAGGTAGCTGCCCCCGGGCTTCTGGTCGCAGCGGCGGGGATCGTCCAGGCAGTAGTTGGTCAGGCGGGTGTCGGCCCGGTCGGCGTCGGAGTGCGCGGCGGCGGCCTTGAGGCCCATGCCGAGCCCCAGGGCGAGCACACCCCATTTGCCGAACTTGACTAGGGCGGGTGAGCCGTGCCGGACCCGAAAGACCGAGTCCGCCGACTGGGCGGCGGCGGGAGCCGCGAGCAGCGCCACCAGCAATCCAGTGGACCATGCAACGGACCGTCGTCCGCGATGGGTGATCATTGGCGCAACCGGTGGAGGTCGCCCCGGCCGCCCAGGGCCAGGAAGTCGCCGCCGTCAAGCACGACGGGGGCGATTTCGAACGGACGGCCCAGCGCCGCCCGCCAGGATTCGTGTCCATCGCGGGTGGAGAAGGCCCGCAAGGTCCCATCGGCCCCGCCAACGACGATCCACTCCCCCACCAGTGCCGGGGCACCGGTGGCGGGCCAGCCGGACTCCTGCAGCCGGGTGATTTCGTGCGGCGCATCCCCAGCCACACGGAACACGGATCCGATCCGGGTCACCCCGAATACCGTGTCACCGGCCAGCGCCGGCGCAGTCAGCAGCGGCGCGTCGAGGCGCACCCGCCAGCGCTCCTCGAGCGTCCCCTTTTCGAGCGCGGCAATGACCGAGTCGCCGGTGGCGGCGATGAGCAGCCCCTCGTGCTCGACCCAGGGCGCCACGATGGCCCCGGGAGCGCGACGCCGCTCCAGGATGCGCCCATCGCTCAGCCGGAGGACGTACAGGCTGTCCTGGGAGCTGATCAGAATGCGTCCGTCGCCCAGCGAATGGGCCGGGACCATGGTCGACGGGACCGCCCGCCGCCAGCGCACCGCTCCCGTCTGCGCGTCCAGCGCGATGGCCTGTCCCTCTCGTCGGAGCGCGATGATCTGCCCCTCGACCAGGGTCAGCGGGGCGTGGATGTAGCCGGTCCGGGTGTCCCAGATCTGGTTGCCAGTGACGCGGTCGAAGGCGTGCACCCGGCCCGCCGGCCGGTCGGTGGCCGCGTAGATGCGGTCCCCGCCGCGGATCACCCCGCCCACCAGCGGGCCGGTCAGCCGAACCGTCCAGCGGGTGCGGCCGGTTTCGAGATCCACGGCCACCACCTTCCGGTCCCCGCCGCCCAGGTAGACGTTGGCGCTGTCGAGCGCCAGCGGGGCGCTGGGCCCGCGCACCGGACGGCTCTGCCACAGGCGGGTCAGGGTGGTCCCCGGAAGGGGATGGGGCTCCTGCTGCACCTTGGGGTCGAACTCCGGGACCGGCCGGTACCCCGCGCACCCCGCGTTGACGCTCAGCAACACGGCCGCTAGACTCCACGCCCCGCGCAGGTACCGCCTCCCTCTCCCGCTGCGACCATGACCACGGCCCGCATTGAAGAGTTGTCCCGCCACGCCGGCTCGGACGTGACCGTCCAGGGCTGGGTGACCCACCTCCGCACCAGCGGCAAGATCGCCTTCGTGGTGGTGCGGGACGGCACCGGATACATGCAGGCGGTGGTGAGCCGGAAAGAGGTACCGGAGCCGGTGTGGGAACGCACCGGCGCACTGACGCTGGAGACGTCGCTTGCCGTCACCGGGACGGTTCGGGCGGAGCCGCGGGCGCCCGGCGGCCATGAAATGCACCTGACCGATCTGCGGGTCATCGGGACCAGCACCGAGTTTCCGATCCAGCCGAAGGAACATGGGACCCAGCATCTGTTTGAGCATCGCCATCTCTGGCTCCGGAGCCGCCGCCAGGTGGCGATCGCCAAGGTTCGTCATGAAGTGGTGCAGGCCATCCGGGACTTCTTCTTTGATCGGCAGTTTACCCTGGTGGATACCCCGATCCTGACGGGCTCGATCGGCGAACAGGCCGGCGAACTGTTCAGCACGGACTACTTCGACCTGGGCAAGGCCTACCTGGCCCAGACCGGCCAGTTATACGTGGAGGCCGCCGCCGCCGCCCTCGGCAAGGTGTACTGCTTCGGGCCCACGTTCCGCGCGGAGAAGTCCAAGACCCGCCGGCACCTGACCGAATTCTGGATGGTCGAGCCGGAAGTGGCGTTCAATGACTCTGCGGCCAACATGCGGCTGCAGGAGGAGTTCGTCAGCTATCTCGTCGGGCGGGCCCTCGAGCGCCGCGGCGAGGAACTCAAGGAGCTGGAACGCGACATCAGTTCCCTGGAGCGCGTCCAGGCCCCGTTTCACCGGATCTCGTATACCGACGCCGTCGCCCGCCTGAACACTCTCGGCTCGGACATGGAGTGGGGCCGCGATCTGGGCGGCGATGACGAGACTCTGCTGGCCCAGCAATATGACCGGCCCCTCTTTGTGTACAACTACCCGAAGGGGGTGAAGGCCTTCTACATGAAGGAGAACCCGGACGACCCGCGCACGGTGCTGAATAACGACTGCCTGGCCCCCGAAGGGTATGGCGAGATCATCGGCGGGTCACAGCGCGAGGACGACTACGACCGCCTGCTGGCCCGGATTCAGGAGCAGGGCCTCGATCCCCAAGCCTACCGCTGGTACCTCGACCTCAGAAAGTACGGGACCTTCGTGCATTCCGGGTTTGGTCTCGGAGTGGAACGGACCGTCGCCTGGATCTGCGGCCTGGCCCACATTCGGGAGACGATTGCCTTCCCGCGGCAGATACACCGGCTCTACCCCTGAGATTCCCGGAAGCCGGAGGGCCCCGGACCTGAGCCCCGGGTCCTCACTCCCTTCACCTCTTCCCACAGCCCGTCCAGGACCTCGAGCCCCGCGGTGGGCACATCAATGCCGCGCTCCTGGGCCAGGGCCTCCACCTGCTGGAATCGCCGGCGGAACTTCGCGTTGGCCCGGTCGAGGGCGGCGGCCGGCTGAACCCTCGCCTTCCGGGCCAGGTTCACGACCGCAAATAGCAGGTCGCCGATCTCCTCCAGCAGGTCGTCGGGCGCCGGCTCGTGAATGGTTTCGCCGCTGGCCGGGATCGCCGCCGGCGGGGGAACGCTGCCCTGGGCAGCAGCCTGCGTCTCGCCCCGGGCTAGTTCCTCCTCTACCTCATCTAGCTCCTCGCGCACCTTGGCCGCAGGTCCCCGGGTATCGGGCCAGTCAAAGCCTACTGCTGCCGCGCGCTCCTGGAGCCGATAGGCCAGGTGCAGGCTCGGCAGGGCGGGGGGCAGGCCGTCGAGCACGCCTCCGCGGCGCTCCCTGCGTTTCAGGTTCTCCCATTGTTCCCGCGGACCGAGGTCGAACAGGTGGGGATGGCGGCGCCGCATCTTCCGCTCCAGGTCCTGGGCCACATCACCGGGGGCGAACTCTCCCTGTTCCTCTGCGAGGACCAGCTGCCACGCCATGTGGAGGAGCAGATCCGCTACCTCCTCCCGGATGGCAGCCCGGTCGCCAGTAGCGACGGCATGATCCAGTTCGAAGACCTCTTCGATGAGGTACGGCCGGATCGTTTCGCGGGTCTGGATCCGGTCCCAAGGACACCGCTGCCGCAGGTCCCGGACGATTTCGATGGCGCGTCCAAGCGCTGAATTGTCTTGCATTTACCCTCCTCGGCCGGTATGATACGCGCCGCCCTCGCATGCCGTCAATCGCGAATCTCCCGGCCCGCGCCTGGGTCGACATCGACCTGGGCGCGCTCAAAGCCAACGCCCGCACCGTGGCCCGGACCTCCGGCGCCCGGCTGTTGCCCATGGTGAAGGCCAATGCCTACGGGCTGGGGATCATCCCCGTGGCCCAGGCCTTGGAGACCCTCGATCCTTGGGGGTTTGGAGTCGCCAGTATCGAGGAAGGCGCCGAGCTCCGTTCCGCCGGCATCACCCGCCCCATCGTGGTCTTCACCCCACTTTCCGCCCCGCTCATCGATCAGCATCTGGCCCACTCGCTTCGCCCAAGCATCGGAGACGTTGCGGCCTTGGAAGCGTGGCTGGGGCAGGGGAGCGCACCGTTCCACCTCGAGCTGGACACCGGCATGAGCCGGAGCGGCTTTCGCTGGACGGCAGACACCGGCTGGCGGGAACGGCTGCGGGGCGCCGTCGGGTTCGAAGGATGCTTCACCCATTTTCATTCGGCTGAGGACGATCCCGCCTCGGTGCATCGGCAGTGGCAGCGCTTTCACCAGATGCTGGAGGCGCTCCCGGCACGGCCGCCGCTGGTGCACGCCGCGAACAGTGCGGCTGCCCTGCAGGGCCACCGGTACGCCGGGGACGCGGTGCGGCCCGGTATTTTCCTGTATGGCGGCGATGTCGGGGGCCCGGCACCGGAGACGGTGGTTCGCCTCCGGGCCAGGGTCGTCGCGGAGCGAATTGTCCGCGCGGGGGATTCGGTGAGCTATGGCGGGAGCTGGACGGCGCCCCGGGACACCCGGGTGGCCACCCTGGCGATCGGCTACGCGGACGGGATGCTGCGCTCCCTGAGCAATCAGGGTGCGGTGGAGCTGCAGGGGCACCTGGCGCCGGTGGTGGGCCGGGTCACCATGGATTGCACGATGGTGGCCACCGAGGTGAAAGTGGCGCTCGGGGATGTCGCCACCGTCTACGGGGGCCTGGTATCGCTGGATGACCAGGCCCGGCGGGCCGGCAGCATCAGCTACGAACTCCTCACCAGCCTCGGACCTCGGGTGCAGCGGCGCTACGCATGAATCCTCACTTTGGCTCGCTGGTGACAGGACTGGCGCATCAGGCCGATCAGGCGCTCAATGGCACCCTGCCCTCCGGGACGCCGGGTGATCCCCCGCCGCGGGAGGTCGCGCGGACGCTGATCGACACGCTGGGCATGCTCGAGACCAAGACCCGCGGTCAGCTCGAGGCCGACGAGCAGCAGTTGCTGACCACCGCCCTGACCGCGCTCCGGTTCCGTTTCGTCTCCACGGAACCGAAGTAGCCGGATCTCCTGGACCGCTCCCGCTCCATGCCGCCTGCTTCGGCCTCCCATCGTCGTGCCGCGCTGATCGTCCTCGATGGGCTGGGGATCGGCGCGGCGCCCGACACCGCGGAATACGGCGATGCCGGCAGCGACACCCTGGGCAACGTGGCCCGGGCCGTGGGTGGCCTGGCCCTGCCCAACCTGCAGCGACTGGGACTGGGATGCTGCGCTGATCTGGCCGGCATCCCACCGGCCGATGCCCCAGAGGCCGCCTGGGGAACGGCCCTTCCCGCCAGCGCCGGGAAGGACAGCAGCACCGGGCACTGGGAACTCACCGGCCTGCGACTGGACCGGCCCTTCCGCACCTGGCCGCAGGGGTTTCCAGGAGCGTTCATCACGGCGCTGACCGCAGCCACGGGGCGGGGCGTGCTGGGCAACCGGCCGGCTTCGGGGACCGCGATTCTGGATGAGCTGGGCGTACAGCACGCCGCGACCGGCCACTGGATCCTCTACACCTCCGCCGACAGCGTCTGCCAGCTGGCTGCCCACGAAGACATCGTGCCGGTGACGGAGCTGTATCGCGCCTGCGCCGTAGCCCGCGAGCTGCTGGTCGGGGAGAGTGCCACGCTCCGGGTCATCGCCAGGCCATTCGTCGGGACCCCCGGGTCGTGGCGCCGGACCGACCGGCGCAGGGACTTCAGCCTGTCCCCACCCGGGGAGACGCTGCTGGACCGGCTGCACGCGGTCCACGTGCCCCGGCTCGGCATCGGCAAGGTGGACGACCTTTTCGCCGGCCGGGGCATCACCAGTATTCATCCGGGGAACAATCCAGCGACCTTCGCCGCCATCGCCAGCGGCCTGCGCACGCTCCGTCGCGGCCTGCTGTTCGTCAACGTCCTCGAGTTCGACCAGACCTGGGGACACCGGAATGACGTGCCGGGGTTCCATGAAGGGCTGCTGGCGCTGGATGCCGCGCTTCCCGCCATGTTGGCTCCGATTCGGGAGGACGACATGGTTATACTTACCGCCGACCACGGCAACGACCCGACCACCCCCTCCACGGACCATTCCCGGGAGCGGGTGCCGGTGCTCGTGCTGGGCCGCCGAGTGCGGCCGGTTCCGCTCGGCACCCGTTCGACGTTCGCGGACGTCGGCCAGACCCTGGCCGAGTTCTTCGGCGTCACCCCGCTCGCCTCGGGCCGGTCCTTCCTCGCGGAGATCTGGGATGGCTGATGCCCTGGTCGCGGCCGCCTGGGCCGCCCGGGCCCATGCCTGGTGTCCCTACTCGAAATTCGCGGTGGGGGCGGCACTGGAGGCGGAGGACGGCCGGGTCTTCACGGGCTGCAACGTGGAAAACGCGTCCCTCGGCCTGACGCTGTGCGCCGAACGCAATGCCGTGGCCGCCGCCGTGGCGGCGGGTGTGCGCCGGTTCCGCCGGCTGGTCGTCGTGGCCGAGTGTGATCCGCCGGTGGTGCCCTGTGGCGCCTGCCGGCAAGTGCTCCTCGAATTCGGACCTGACCTCGTGGTGGAAGGCCTGGGACCCGGCGGAACCCGCCGGTGGACGCTGGCCCAGCTGCTCCCCGAGGGATTTCACCTGTGAGGTAGGAACGCTTGACCAGGAAATTCCATTGGATGCCGGTGCTGGTCCTTCCGCTGCTGGCCGCCTGCCAGGAGCGGCTCGCCGCCCCAGCCGACTGCCCCAATCTGTGCCCCGGTGGCTACACCATCCGGGACACCATCCTGAATGCCATCGCCGACGGCGACACCAGCTTCCCCGGGTTCCTGGTCGCGGGGCAGGGGGGACAGCTCCGGGTCTCGTGGCAGTTCCCGGTGAGTGAGGATCGGTCCCTGATCCAGTTCGTCGGCCGCCCCGATTCGCTGGTGATCGGCGACAGCATGGCGCCGTACACCATTGACTCGGTCGCGCTGGAGGTCTCGCTGGTCTACCGCGACACGGCCGTCACCGGGCTCAAGCTGTTCCTGTACCGGCTGCCGGCCACGGTGGACACGGCGACGACGTTCATCGACGTGGACACGGCGTTCACCCAGGCGAACATAGTGGACAGTTTTGTGGTGGACACCGGCAACGCCCAGCGGCTCCGGGCCGTCTTTTCCGGCGCGGCCCTCTCTCGCGTGGCCATCCCCGCCGCCGATAGCGGGGTGCTGGCCCTCGGCGTCCAGATCCGGGCCGACCAGGGAACCGGCGTCCGCATCGGCAGTCCCGCCGGTAGCGCGACCGCGCCGATCTTTCTGACGTACGTCCAGCTGCCCAACAGCGACACCTCGACGGTCAGCCGGATCATCACGCGGACCGCCAGGTTCGCGACCTTCCTGCCGCAGAGTCTGCCGGCCCCGGACCCTGACGTGCTGACGATTGGCGGCGTGCCCAGCGCCCGGGCCGTGCTCCGCTTCCCGTGGCCCGCGTTCCTCCGGGATAGCGCGCAGCTGATCCGCGGAACGCTCGAGTTGGTACTCACCACGCCGGTCGAAGGCCTTCCGGGGGACACGGCGCGCGTGCTGGCCCGCCCGGTGCTCGCTGATTTCGGCGCCAAGAGCCCCACCGCCAGCGACGCCTTCTTCGTCGGTGTGGCGGCGCTGGTCCCCGGGCAGACGGACACGGTGCGTTTCGAGGTCCGGCCGGCTCTGTCGGCCTGGCAGGGGAGGACCCCGCGGCCGTCCACGTTCATCCTGCAGCTCGCGCCGGAGATGGGCACTTTCACCCGCCCGATTTTTGGCTCCACCCGCACGACGGGCGCCGTCCCACGGCTGCGGGTGACCTACGCCCGCACCTTCCCGTTCGAGGATCCGTAATTGTCGTTGCGATCGATTGGCCCCCGGGTCCTGCTGCTCGCGGTGCTGGCCGCGATTCCGTCGGTGCTGTCGGCCCAGTCTTCCATTTTCGGGGTACGTGGCTTGGGATTGCCGGGACGCCCGCTCACCCCCGCGACCCGTGCCACCGGCGGCAGCTTTGCCCTGTTCGACGGGGAGAGCAGCTTCAATCCCGCCGCCCTGGCTTTTCTCAAGGCGCCGACGGCGAGTTTCGTATTGACGCCCACGTGGCGCCACTGGGAGAGCCCCGCCGGCAACGCCAGTCTGCGGGAGACGCGTTTCCCCCTCATGGCGGTCTCCGGTCCGATTCCCGGGACCGATATCGGGGTGGGGGTCTCCTTCGGCAGCTACGCCGACCGGGACTTCCGGCTCAGCACCATCGACACCATCATGCTCCGCGGCGCCCCGGTGGAGGTCACGGATACCATCGCCTCCCTGGGCGGTCTGAACGAGATCCGGCTCGCCGCGGGAAAGGTGTTTGGCGGCCGGACCACGCTCGGCGCAGCGGTCTACTGGATCACCGGCTCCAACCGCATCGACGCGCGGCGGAGCTTCGCCGACAGCACGTACCTCCCCGTGCGCCAGACCGCGGAGCTCTCGTATCAGGGCTTCGGCGTGTCGGTGGGGGTGGTCCACAAGGTTCGCCAGAACCTGCAGGTGGCCCTGTATGCCCGCACCGACGGCCATGCCAATGTTGACCTGGACTCCACCGCCGTCTACACGGTGGACCTGCCGTATACGATCGGCGCCGGCGCCCAGTTCAAGCCCTCGCGCCATCTCACCGTGGCCGGGCAGGCGGTGTGGCGCAGCTGGTCCGGAGCCAACTCCGACCTGCAGGCGCGGGGTGCGCCCGGGGCGGCCAATACGCTCGAGCTGAGCGCAGGCGGCGAGCTGGTCCGCAACCTGCGCCGGCCCGGATCCCTCCCGGTCCGCTTTGGGGCCCGCTACGCGCAGCTGCCGTTCCCGGTCGAGGCCGGTGCGAGGCCTCGGGAGATCGGGCTGTCCCTCGGGACCGGAGTCCGGTTCGCCCAGGACCGGGCGGCCATCGACCTGACCCTGGAACACGCTTGGCGGAGCGAATCCTCGCGCTACTCGGAGCGAGCCCTCACGCTCGTGCTCGGGCTGTCGGTGCACCCGTACACTGGCCGCTGACCGGGAGCGCCGCACAATGGTCGATGGCCCGGCATCACCCTCCCCCTTACCTTTCCCGGCATGAAGACCGTCTACATCGAGACCTACGGGTGCCAGATGAACGTCGCCGACACCGAGCTCATGCTCGGGGCGCTGGGGCGCGACGGCTACGTCCAGACCGAAGGTCCGGAAGGGGCGGATGTCATGCTGATCAACACCTGCGCCGTCCGCGACAATGCCGAGCAGCGGGTCATCGGCCGGCTGGGCGAGTTGCAGCGCCACAAGCGCCCCGGCACGGTGCTCGGCGTGGTCGGCTGCATGGCGCAGCGGCTCGGACCGAAGTTGCTGGAGCGGGTGCCCAAGGTTGATCTGGTCGCCGGACCGGACGCCTACCGCAATCTCGGCGCGCTGGTGCAGCAGGCCGCCGCGGGCCAGCGCCAGACCGACACCGAGTTCCGTTCCTGGGAGCACTATGAGGACGTGCCGCGGGTCCGGGAGACGGCCGCGACCGCCTTCGTCACCGTGCAGCGCGGCTGCGATTATAAGTGCACCTTCTGCGTGGTTCCGTATACGCGCGGGCCGGAGCGGAGCCGCAAGCTGGATGAAGTGGTGCGGGAGGTCCGGCAGCTCGCCGGCCAGGGCACCACGGAGGTGACCCTCCTTGGGCAGACGGTCAACAGCTACCACGATGGCCAGCGGGATTTCGCCGACCTGCTCCGCGCGGTGGGGCAGGTGGACGGCATCCGCCGCCTTCGCTTTACCAGCCCGTATCCCACCGATTTCACGCCGGGCGTCATCGCGGCCATGGCCGACACCCCGGCCGTGTGCGAGCACGTGCACCTCCCGGTGCAGAGCGGCGCCAACGCGGTCCTCAAGCGCATGCTGCGGCGCTACACCCGCGAGCGGTACCTGGACGTGGTGGCCAGCCTGCGGGACGCGATCCCCGGGATCACCTTCTCCACCGACATCATCGTGGGGTTTCCCGGAGAGACCGAGGCCCAGTTCCAGGAAACGCTTTCCCTGGTGGAGGCCGCCGGCTTCGACGACGCCTACACCTTCCGCTACTCGTTGCGCGAAGGGACCCCGGCGGAACGGCTGGCCGACCACCTGGCGGAGGATGTCGCCGCTGAGCGCCTGGACCGGCTCATCGCGCTGGTGCGCGCCCAGGCCCGACGGCGCAACATGGCCCGGGTTGGCACGGTGCACGAGGTCCTGGTGGAGCGGTCGGCCCGGCGGGGTAACTTGCTGCTGGGCCGGACCCGGGGAAACCACATGGTGCTGCTGGACCTCGCGCCCGGCACGATCGGCGAGTACCATGAGGTGCAGCTTACCGGTACCACCGGATCGACCTTCACCGGGCAAGTGGTGCGCCCGTCCCTCACGGTTCTCGGATGACCCGCCCCGCTTTGCGCAACCTGGTCGAGGGCCACGCCGCGGAGGTCTACGACCGCGTGGCCGGCCATTTCCCCGACTTCTGTGGCTGCGAGATGTGCCGGACGGATGTCCTGGTCTACGCACTCAACCGCCTGCCGGCCCGGTATGTCGTCGGGCTGGAGGGCTCGGTCGTGACCGACATCGCCCTCGACAAGGACCAGAACCGTGCCGTCATCGACGTGGCGGTCATGGAAGGGATCCGCAAGGTGACGCTGGCGCCCCGCTGCGGTCGCAAGGGCAGGTAGCGCCGGCGTCGGTTCTGAGCCGGCCACGCCCGGCGGCGGGACTCTGGTGAACGCTATCCTGCTGCTGTTGACCTTCGGGGCCGGTCTCGCGACCGGCCTCGTGCGTTTTCTGGCGCCGCTTCCCGTCATCGTGGTGCTCGCCGCCGCGGCCGTGGCCACCTGGCGGCACCCCAGCGGCGTCTTCCTGCTCGCCGCCGCCCTCGGCCGGTGCCTGGCCCTCGCAGCCTGGGCGGCGGAGGCAGAAGCCTGCGCCGCCCGGCTTCCACCCCAGACGATGGTCCTCGAGGTCCGGCTGCTTGAACCGGTGGAACCGGGCGCTGGGCCGGCGCGGACGCTCCCCATCGGACCGGCGTGCCGTGGGCCTGTCGATGCCCGCTGGCCAGAGGCCACACGGCTTTCCGCCGGTACCCGGTCGGAGGTGGAAGGCCGATGGCTCACACGTCCCGATCGGTTCGGCCGGCCGGGCGGGCTGCTGCTCATCACCCGCTTCCGGGCAACGACGGTGGCACCCTCACCGTCCGAAGGGCTCAGGAACTGGCTGGCGCGCTCCACCCGGCAACTCTATGGCAACCGCACCGGAACGGTCGAGGCGCTGATCGTCAACCGGCGGGGCGCCATGCCGACCGAACTGCGTGACCGGTACGCCCGCGCGGGACTGGTGCACATTCTCTCCATCTCCGGTTTCCACGTAGGCGTGATCCTCGGCTGGGTCGTGCTGCTGGGCCGCGTCGCCGGACTGGCACCGGTCCGGGCCGGCCTGGCCGGCGCGGTGGTCGCGGCCCTGTACGTGCTTTTCCTGGGGTGGCCCCCCCCCGCGGCCCGGGCGGCCCTGCTGGCAGGGGTGGCGGCGGTGTCGCACTGGCGCCAGCGGAACCCGGCGCCGCTCCCGCTGCTCGCCGTCACCTGTCTGGTCGTGCTGCTGCTCGATCCCTGGGCCGTCCTCGACGCCGGCGCCTGGCTGTCGGCCTTGGCGCTCGGCGGTGCCCTGGTGGCCGTGCGCTGGAGTGACCGGGCGCTGGGGACCCACTGGATCTGGCGCACGCTCAGCGGTTCCGTGGGTGCCACCCTCGCCACCGCACCGGTGACCGCCTGGCTCTTCGGCATGGTGTCGCTGGCGGGGATCGGATTGAATTTTATCGCCATTCCGCTGGCGGCGGTCGCCGTGCCCGGCGTCATTCTGAGCTTCGTGGCACTGGCGGTCCTGCCTCTCCTCGCCGCTCCCCTCGCCGCCGGGAGCGGAGCGCTGCTCGGCTTGCTGGATCAGCTGGCCTGGTGGGGCGGCCGCTGGGATGCGGTGACGGTCATGCAGCCGCAGGAGCTGGCGTCGGCCTTGCCCTGGCTGGGAATTCTCGGGCTCGTGGCGTGGGGGATCGCGGACGGCACCAGCCGCCTCGAGGCCTCCCGGCGCTGGGCGCTCGCACTGGCTGTGGTGGTGTGGGTCCTGCTGTTGGCAGAGTTTGCCGCCGCGGTCCCTCACAGGACCGGCGGGCTCGCGTTACATTTTCTGGATGTCGGCCAGGGCGATGCCACCCTGCTGCAGACCCCGATGGGCCACTGGGTGCTGATCGATGCCGGTCCGGCGAATGACAGAACCAACGCCGGTGTCCGTGTGGTCGCCCCGTTCCTGGCACGGCAGCGGGCCACCGGCCTGGCCCTGGCGGTGATCTCCCACGCCCACCTCGACCATCTCGGCGGCCTGCGCGCGGTGTTGGACCGCTATCCCGCCGCGCGAATACTCGAGCCGGGGGAGCTGATCGGCGACTCGCTCTATACCGGCTTCCTCGATCTGGTCGCCGAGCGGGCCATCCCCTGGACGGCCGCGCGAGACGGCATGGTCTTCACCCTGGATTCCGTCCGGTTCAGCGTGCTCCATCCCGATGCCGGCTGGGCCGAGTGGCAATCGGACGTCAACGAAGACTCGGTGGTCCTGCTCGCCGAGTACGGCCGTTTCCGCGCGCTGTTCGTGGGCGATGCCGGGGTGCAGGCGGAGTCCCGGCTGGCGGGACGGGTCGGGCCGGTGACCGTGCTCAAGGTGGGGCATCACGGTTCGCGGTCGGCCTCGAGCCAGCGCTGGCTGGGAGAACTCGACCCGGCCATCGCGGTCATGAGCGCGGGGCAGGGCAACCGCTATGGCCACCCGCACACCGAGGTGGTCGCCCGGCTCCGCCGCGATGGCATCGGCGCGTGGCGCACCGACAAGGACGGCACCGTCAGTATCTTCACCGATGGCCGGCGGGTCCGACTGACCAGCGCCGGCCGCGATACCAGTTTCAGCCTGTCTCCATGACTTCCCACGAGGCATCGCGTGCTGCCTGATTCCCGCGTCATCACCATCGAACGGTTCATCCTCGACCAGGAGGAGAAGTATCCCGAGGCCACGGGCGAACTCTCCAACCTGCTGTACGACATCGCCCTGGCGGCCAAGATCATCGCCGCCAGCATCCGGCGGGCGGGTCTGGTCAACATTCTCGGCAGCGCCGGGGCCACCAATGTGCAGGGAGAGGAACAGCAGAAGCTCGACGTCTTTGCGAACAACACCATGACCAATGCCCTGAACCATACCGGGCGGGTCTGCGTCATGGCCTCCGAGGAGGATGAAACGATCATTCCGGTCCCGGAGAATTATCCGGTCGGCAAGTACGTGGTTCTGTACGACCCGCTGGACGGGTCCTCCAACATTGACGTGAACGGGGCCGTCGGAACCATCTTCAGCATCTACCGCCGCATCAGCCGTGAGGGCCCGGGCAGCCTGGCGGACGTGCTGCAGCCGGGGTGCAAGCAGGTGTCGGCGGGCTACGTGATCTACGGGTCGAGCACCATGCTGGTCTACAGCACCGGCCAGGGCGCGGCCGGCTTCACCCTTGATCCCTCGATCGGTGAGTTCCTGCTGTCCCATCCCAAGCTGGTGACGCCGCGCGTGGGCCGGTACTACAGCGTCAACGAGAGCAATTTCGCCCGCTGGCAGAGAGGGACGCAGTGGGCGGTGCGCGGCTTCCACGGCGACCGGCCCACCGAGATCAAGGGCAAGAACAGTCGCTATATCGGCTCCCTGGTCGCCGACTTCCACCGCAATCTCATTGCCGGCGGGATCTTCATGTATCCCAGCGACAGCAAGAATCCGTCGGGGAAGCTCCGGCTCCTGTACGAGTGCAGTCCGATGGCGTTCATCGCGGAACAGGCGGGGGGGTCGGCCACGGACGGCACTCGGCGCATCCTGGACCTCGTTCCCACCGAGCTGCACCAGCGGACCCCGCTGGTGATCGGTTCCCGCGAGGATGTGGGGTTTGTCGCGGACACGCTCCGCGCCCTGGACCAGGAGCAGGCGTGATGGCCGCGGACCTTCCCCGGGCCGGAGTCCGGCGTGAGCGCTGACGACCTCAAGCGGATCTACCAACCGGCCGACTGGACCGGCGACCCGACGCGCGACCTGGGGCAGCCCGGGGCGTTCCCGTTCACGCGCGGCGTGTACCCCGCCATGTACGCCGAACGCCTCTGGACCATGCGGCAGTACGCCGGATTCGGCACCGCCGAGGAGACCAACCAGCGTTTCCGCCACCTCCTCGCGGCGGGGCAGAGCGGCCTGAGTACCGCGTTCGACCTGCCGACCCAGATGGGATTCGACTCCGATCATCCGATGGCCGCGGGGGAAGTCGGCCGGGTGGGAGTGGCGATCGACACCGTCGAGGACATGCACGACCTGTTCCGGGAGATCCCGCTGGATCGGGTCTCCACCTCCATGACTATCAACGCCACCGCGGCGGTGCTCCTCGCCATGTACGTGGTGGTGGGAGAAGAGCAGGGCGTCGCCCGGCAACAGCTGCAGGGCACGGTGCAGAACGACGTGCTCAAGGAGTACATCGCGCGGGGCACCTACATCTATCCGGCCGAGCCCTCCCTCCGGCTGACCACCGATCTGTTCCGCTTCGTCGCCGATGAGCGGATGAACTTCAATCCGATTTCCATCAGCGGATACCACATGCGGGAGGCCGGGGCCACCGCGGCGCAGGAGATCGGGTTCACCCTGGCCAACGCCCTCGCATACGTGGGGAGGGCGGTGGCGGCCGGACTGCGGGTCGATCAGTTCGGCCCCCGGCTGTCCTTCTTCTTTGCCGCGCACAACAACCTGTTCGAGGAGGCCGCCAAGTTCCGGGCGGCTCGACGGCTCTGGGCCCGCCTGGCCCGGGAACGCTTCAATGCGGACGATCAAACCTGCCGGTTGCGCTTCCACACCCAGACCGGCGGCGTCACGCTCCAGGCGCAGCAACCGCTCAACAACGTGGTCCGGGTCACCGTGCAGGGGCTGGCGGCGGTGCTGGGCGGGACCCAGTCCCTGCACACCAACGGCTACGACGAAGCGCTCGCCCTGCCCACCGCCGAGTCCGCCACGCTGGCACTGCGCACCCAGCAGGTGCTGGGCTACGAGAGCGGGCTCAGCGAGGTCGTCGATCCGCTGGCGGGAAGCTGGTACGTCGAATCGCTGACCGATCGCCTGGAAGCGGAGGCCCGCGGGATCATCGAGGAGGTCGACGCCCTGGGCGGCGCGGTCCGGGCCATCGAGCGCGGCTGGTTTCAGGAGGCCATCGCGCAAAGCGCCTGGCGCCTGCAGCAGGCGCAGGAGTCCGGGGCGCAGGTGGTGGTCGGCGTGAACCGCTTTGAGGACGACTCGCCGCCCCCGGCCATTGCCCGGCCGGACTACAGCGCCTTGGCCACGAGACAGCAGGCCAGGTTGGGGGAGGTCAAACGGGCGCGGGATGGCAGCAACGTGAGTGCTACGATCACGGCAGTCCGGCGGGCGGCGCGGGAGGACAGCCCGCTGGTCCCACCGATCATCGCCGCGGCCCGGGCCCGCGCAACGCTGGGAGAGATCAGCGACGCCCTGCGGGCCGAGTGGGGGGAATACCACAGCGCCACCTGAACCGGCGCGAGGCGCGGCACCTGCCGCTCCCCGCCGACTTGCACATCGCTGGAAGCCGGCGGCGGCACGGCTCGTACGGCCGGAGCCGCCGGAGCGTCCGGCGCCAACCGGATCGCGTGACAGCGGTGGACTAGAGTTTCAGCTGAACGCCAAATTGGACCACCAGCAGGTTGGTCGCGCTCTCGATGGGAGAAATGATCACGTTGCCGCCCGAATCGGTGGTCAGGCTCCCTTCCCGCAGGTAGCGCGTCCGACCATGCGTCTGGTACCGCAGGCCGCCATCCAGAAAGACCGGGGTGCGCCCGCGCGAGACCTGGACCATCATGCCACCGCCGCCGGTGAGCGCCCACGTCCAGTCGTTGAAGTTGGTGCTGCTGGCAAAGGGACTGGTGTTGTTCGAACCTTCCGCCTTGGTGACCGTGGCAAAGTTGGATCCCCCGATGCTGCCGTAGAGATAGGGCCGGAAGCCACCGGTGCTGAGCTGGAATTCGGGTCCGATCCCGAAACTGTAGATGTCATTGCTGGTGGTCAGGTCCACCGAAATTCCCGGTAGCCCGGGGAAGGGGATGCGCTCGGAGGTGTTGCCGTACTGGATCCAGGAGCCGTACAGGCGGATGCCGACCCGCCGGGCCGGATCCAGCAGGAATGTGAGGTGCCCGCCCACGCCGTATCCCGTCCCGACAAACTGGGCAAACTCTCCCTGGGGAAAAGCCAGCTGCAGGTCCAGCGCGCCGAAGGCGCGGGCCGGGGTCTCGGGCTCGACTTCACGATAGTTCTGGGCAGCGAGTGGCGCGGCGAGACAGACGAGCATGGCGCAGAGCGAAATGGCGGGTCGGCGCACAGGCAACTCCGGTGGCGGAAGGGGTCGAGGCTCGCTGGAAATAGTCCGGTTCCTCCCGGTAGCGTCAAGGGTGGCTCTGGCCAGCCCGGCACCGGCGCCCTACATTGGGTGAGTCAGGCTTGACTCGACCCAGGGACGGGACGGGACCCGAAGTGGAGGCCCCCGCCATGCACTTTCATGGCGATCCCATCCGCGTGGCGTCGGCCCAGATGCTCCTCGCCGTCTTCGCCGGACTCCTGCTCAACAGCTCCCCCCTCACGCCGCTGCACGCGCAGATCGCGCGCGCCGATGAGCCATTCGCGCGCGGGAAGCCACTCGGTGACTGGGTGGCTCAGGCGAGCCATTACATCCCCGAACTCCGCCGTGAGGCGGTCCGCGCTATCGCCGCCCTGGGGCCGGCCGCCGGCCCGGCGCTCCCGGTGCTGGTGCGTGCCAGCCGGGATGAAAACGAAGACGTCCGCTATTGGGCGGTCACCGCGATCGGAGGGATCGGCATCGGAGCCCGAAGTGCGGCGCCCGCGCTGCTGACGGTGATGGCCGACGATGTCCGACGGGTGCAGGAGGCGGCACGGCGGGCCCTGGAATCCCTAGGACCCGCGGCCACACCGGTCCTGCTCCCCGCGCTCCGGGCCCACGATCCGTGGCTCCGGGCCAACGCCGCCGAGGCGCTGGGGGTAGTCACCGACGCCCGAGGCCGGGTCGTGCCCGAGCTGGTGCGGCTGCTGGCGGACGATTCCCTCTGGGTGCGCGCCTCCGCCGCTTGGGCGCTCGGCCAGATCGGCCCGGAGGCCAAGGCCGCCGCCAAGCCGCTGGCCCGGCTGCTGCAGGAGGAGCTTCGGCGCGACCCCGCGCTGTCTGGGGGCCCCGCCCGGGTGCGGGTGGCCCACCTGACCTTCGCGCTGGGCCGAATGGGTCGGTACGCCGGCGATGCGGTCCCCCAGCTGCTCGCCGTCTTCTACGACGGCACCGATTCCCTCCGCGCCCTGGCCACCGTGGCGCTCGCCGCCGTCGGCAGGAAGGCGGCCAAGCCCCTCGCGGAGGCCCTGCGCGGTGGGCCCATGGCCAGCCGCGTGGAAGCCGCCCACGCGCTCCGGCTCATGGGACCGGAGGGCAAGGATGCCGTCGGGGAACTGACCCGGCTGCTGCAGCGGATTGATGAACTCGAAGGCGGGCGTGACCTGGTCATCGCCAGTGCGGACGCGCTGGGCGCCATGGGGAAGGAGGCCAAGGGGGCGCGTCGCGCGCTCGAAAACCAGCGGGCCCGGAGCGTCACGCCCGACGTCGTCGCCGCGCTGGACCGGGCCCTTCGAAAGATTCAGTTCGGGGGCTGACCCGACCGCAGAGCAACAGACGACCGATCCACGCTGAGTGTGGCCGGCAGGCCGGCAGCCGCTTGAGCTTGAACCATGGGCGGCGACCGGCTAAGATATTGCGCCGTTTCCTCTTAGCGTGTAGGTGGTATGCCGACGTACGAGTATCAGTGCCCTGCCGGGCACGCCTTCGAGTTATTCCAGAAGATGTCGGAGAAGCCTCGGGCCAAGTGTCCGACCTGCGGAAAGTCCGCCACGCGGCTGATTTCGGGCGGGGCGGCGCTGGTGTTCAAGGGTTCGGGCTTCTACATCACCGACTACGGCAAGGATGGGAAGGGGCCCAGGAAAGACGGCCACAAGTCCGACAGCGACAAGCCCGCCGAGCCGAAGGTCTCGTCCGAGAAGGGCGACCAGGCCGCCAAGTCCGACAAGCCCGCCGAAACCTCGACGCCCAAGCCCGACAAGACCGGGACCAAGAAGAAGGCCGGGAGTGAGTGAGCTGATCCGGGCCGAGCTGGCCCGCGTCGCCACCGACCTGGGCGGCGCCGGAGTGGACTTCAGTCTGGAGCGCCCCCGGGACTCCGGGCACGGTGATCTCTCCACCAATCTCGCCATGCTGCTGGCCAGGCCCCTCAAGCAGAACCCGAGGGCGCTGGCCCAGCGGATCGTCGCGGCGCTGGCCCTCCCCGACCACGTCGTGGCCAGGACCGAAATCGCCGGCCCGGGATTCATCAACTTCTGGCTGGCGCAGGACGCGTTGGCCAGCCTGCTGGCGACGATCATTGACCGCGGGCCGCACTACGGCCGCTCGTCCTCCAATGGCGGCCAGCGGGTCAACGTGGAGTTCGTCTCCGCCAACCCCACCGGACCGCTGCATGTGGGCCACGGACGTGGTGCCGCTCTGGGCGATGCCCTGGCCGCGCTGCTCGAATGGACCGGCCATGCGGTCACCCGCGAGTTCTACATCAACGATGCCGGCGTCCAGATCGAACGGGTCATCGAAAGCCTGGCGGCGCGGATACGGCAGCAGACGGGACGGGCGGCGGAGATTCCCGAAGGCGGCTACCACGGGCAGTATCTGGTGGAGCTGGCGGAGCAGCTGCTGCGGGAGCGCCCGGAGCTGGCCACCGCCGACGACCCGACGCTCCTCGCGGCCTGCGCGGTCGCACCGGCTCGGATCCGGCAGGAGCAGGAGGACCTGCTCCGGGATCTGGGCGTGGTCTACGGCGTCTGGAGTTCGGAGCAGGCGGTCCGCGACGCGGGGCAGGTGGAGAAGACCCTGGCCCTCCTGGCCGGCCAGGGCCTCACCTACGAGAAAGACGGCGCGCTGTTCCTGAAGACCAGCGAGTATGGCGACGACAAGGACCGGGTGCTGCGCAAGAGCGACGGCTCCCTCACCTACTTTGTGCCGGACATCGCCTATCACGTGGGCAAGCATGACCGCGGCTTCCAGCGGGTCATCGACGTCTGGGGCGCCGACCATCACGGCTACATCCCGCGCATGCAGGCCGTCCTCCGCGCCCTGGGCTACGGCGAGGAGTACTTCGAGGTGGCTCTGGTGCAGCTGGTGAAGGTGGTCAAGGACGGGGAAGAGTTCCGCATGTCGAAGCGCTCCGGGGAGTTCGTCACCCTGCGCGACCTGCTGGACTGGGTGGGCGCCGACGCCACCCGGTACTTCTTCCTGATGCGTCCGGGGCAGTCCCCCTTCACCTTCGACGTGGACCTGGCCCGCAAACAGACCGACGAGAATCCGATCTTCTACGTGCAGATGGCCCACGCCCGCATGAGCGGCATCTTCCGGGTGGCGGAGCGGGCTCCCGAATCGGTCAGCGGGGCGGTGCGCCTGGAGGCCCTCACGGCCCCGGAGGACCTGGAGCTGCTCAAGAAGCTGCCGGTCTTCCCCGAACTGGTCGCCAAGGCGGCCCGGGCCCGGGAACCGCATCGGGTCACCGACTATCTCGAGGACCTGGCCCGCGTCGCCCATGGCTGGTATCACAAGTGCCGCGTCCTGGGAGAGGCGCCCGACACCGAGGCCGCGCGGCTGGCGCTGGCCCGCGCCACCCGGATCGTGCTGGCCAACGGGCTCACCCTGCTGGGCCTCTCGGCCCCGGATCGGATGTAATCGGATGAAACTGCTCGTCGTCGGCAGCGTTGCGCTGGACTCGGTCATCACCCCATTCGGCGAGGTGACCGATGCGCTCGGCGGCTCGGCCGTGTACTTCAGCGTGGCCGCGTCGCTGCTCACGGGCGTCCGGGTGGTCGGCGTGGTGGGAGAGGATTTCCCCCAGGCGGACCTGGAGCGGCTCCGGGGCCGGGGCATCGACTGGAGCGGCGTGGAGCACGCCGCGGGCGAGAGTTTCCGCTGGAAGGGCAAGTACGCGTTTGACCTCCAGAGCCGCGAGACGCTGGAGACGCGCCTCGGCGTCTTCGCCGATTTCCAGCCCAGGATCCCGCCCAAGTTCGCTGAGACACCGTTCGTATTCCTCGGCAATATCCATCCGCAGTTGCAGCTCGCCGTGCTGGACCAGATGCGGGCCCCGCAGCTGGTGGCCTGTGATACCATGAACTACTGGATCTCCAGCGCCAAGCCGGAACTCATGGAGGTGCTCAAGCGGGTGGATCTGTTGATCATCAACGACGAAGAGATCCGCCAGCTGTCCGGCGACTGGAACATTCCCCGCGCGGCCCGGTGGCTGCTCTCCCAGGGCCCCAGCCGCGTCGTCATCAAGCGGGGGGAACACGGTGCCCTGCTGGTGGATTCGGAGCATGCGTTCTTCTGTCCCGCCTTCCCGATGGAGGAGGTCTTCGACCCGACCGGCGCGGGAGACGCCTTCGCCGGCGGCCTCCTCGGCTACATCGCCCGCACCGGGGACCTCAGCCGGGACGGCTACCGTCGCGCCATGGTGTATGGCGCCGCTATGGGGTCCTTTGCCGTCTCGAGCTTCAGCATCGGCGGGTTCGAGGACGTCACCCCCGCGATGCTCAGTCGGAGAGTTCGCAGCTTCAAGGACTTGACCCATTTCGAGGTGGCAGAGGCCCTGCCATGACCGAGCGACAGTACGCCGCAGCCGGCGTGGATCTGGTCAGTGCCGAAGCGGCCAAGGCCCGCATCGGCGAGCTGGTGGCGGGAACCCGCACCCCGCATTCGGTGGGGCAGGTCGGGACCTTTGGCGGCATGGTGCGGGTCCCGGCCGGGATGAGGCAGCCGGTGCTCGTCATGAGTACTGACGGGGTGGGGACCAAGGTGCTCGTGGCGTTGCAGGCGGGCCGTTTCGATACGGTCGGTGAGGACCTCGTCAATCACAGCGTCAACGATATTCTCGTGCATGGGGCGGCACCGCTCGCCTTCATGGACTACGTGGCCGGGGCGGCGTTGACGGTCCAGCAGATCGCCGGGATTGTGGAAGGGGTGGCCCGTGGCTGCCGAGCCCATGAAATGGCCCTCGCCGGCGGCGAGACCGCGGCCATGCCGGGTTTGTACCAGACCGGACATTTCGACCTGGCCGGCACAATTGTCGGGGTGGTGGAGGAAGATGCGGCACTCCACGGGGACCGCATTTGTCCCGGGGACGTGCTGCTTGCCTATGCGTCAACCGGCCTGCACACCAACGGCTACACCCTGGCACGGCGGATTCTGCTCGAGGTCCTGAAGCTTCAACTTGAAGCACCGCTGGCCGATACTGGCCAGACGGTGGGGGATGCGCTCCTGGCGGTCCACCGCAGCTACAGTCGGGCTGTGATGCCGGTCATCGCGCGGGTCCACGGCATCGCCCATATCACGGGCGGCGGGATCCCGGGCAATCTGGTCCGCGTCTTGCCTCAAGGCTGCGAGGCCCTCATCGAGACCGGCAGCTGGACCTGGCCGCCGCTCTTCCAGGTCCTGCAGGACGCCGGCCGGGTGAGCACCGAGGAGATGCGGGACGTCTTCAATCTGGGGGTCGGCCTCATCGCCGCGCTCCCCCGCGAGGCCGTGCCGGGAGCGCAAGCTGCCGCGACCGCGGCGGGCGTACCGACATGGCTGCTCGGCGAGATCCGCCAGGGGGCAGCGGGGGTACGCTTTACCGGATAAATCACCTGTTCCCGGAGTCACGCATGCGACGCGCTGCCCTGTTGTCCGCCCTGTTTCTTACGGGTCCCTCGCTCCTGAGCGCTCAGACCGCCTATTCGGAGTGCAATGACATCCGGATCACGGGGAGCAAAAACATCAACCTGTGCAATGCCGGGGTGGATGCCGCCAACATCTTCCACCCGGTCGCGGGCCTGCTCGTCAGCGGGGGTAACCCCGTCCTGGGAAGCATCAAGACCCTGGGAGGCTTCCCGCATTTTTCGCTGACCGCCCGGGTGAATGCCACCCAGCTCAGCATCCCCGATCCCAACTACGACGGCACCGGAACGACCGTGGGGCAGGACCAGAAGGTGTTTGCTCCGGCGCCCCTGGTTGAAGGCGCACTTGGCATCCTCAAGGGCTTCGGCCCCACAGGGATCCTTTCCGCAGACCTGCTGGCCTCCGCCCAGCTGCTGCCGACCACCCAGGTGGATGGGCTGACCGTTGACAAGGACGCCCGGCGGATCGGCAGTATCGCCCTGGGGCTGGGCTTCGGTGCCCGCGTGGGCGTCCTGCGGGGGAGGGGTCCGATCCCGACCGTGACCGTCTCCGCCATGCGGCGCAGCATCCCGAAGATCACCGTCGGGGACGTGGCGGGTGGCGACCAGTCCCAGTTCGGCGTGGATCTCAAGGCGACCAACCTGCGTCTCGTGGCCGGGTACAAGCTCACCGTACTGGTCATCGGTGCCGGTCTGGGCTATGACAAGTACACCGGGAGCGCCGACGTCAGCATCGAGGACCAGAACATTCCCGGTCCGCCGATCCCGGTGAAGATCGATCTCGACAACAGCCGGACCATGGCCTTCCTCACCGGCGCCCTGGACTTCCCGGTGTTCAAGATCGCCGCCGAAGTGGGCTACCAGTTCGGCAAGGACCAGAACCTGCGCACCTCGTTTGCCGGCAACGATCCCGCGGACCGCCGGCTCTTTGCCGGCGGCGGTATCCGCTTCGCGTTCTAGACTGTTTCTTCGAGTTCCAGCGGCCGCTGCCGGGAGCAACATCCCCGGCGGCGGTCGTGCCGTATCCGGGGCCCGCACGCGGCGCCGAGCCCGCCTCAACCTTTTCCGTCCCCCGGCCGATACTGACGGCGATGAGACCTCGCCGAGCCGTGCGCGTCCTACCGACCGCCGTTGCGTGGATGGCCCTGCTGATCGCCGCCCCGCGGGCGTCCGCCCAATCACCCACCTGTCCCAGCGATACCACGGCCACCGGCCGGCTCTGCCAGTCCGGGATCGATGCCCTGACCGCGTTCCTCCCGGTGGAGGGACTGCTGGTCAGCGGCGGAAACCCGGTGCCGGGCACAGCCGCAGCCATCGGCCGCCTGGGTCACGTCCGGATCACCGGCCGGGTGGGGTTTGCCCGGGTGACCATTCCGGGCAGTGGCTACGATGGCGTGGCCGATACGGTGCCGGCGGAGAAGCGGGTGATGGTCCCGGTGCCCCGGCTCGACCTGGCCATCGGGCTCTTCAGCAAGACGCTGCCGCTCGGCACCGCGGCCATCGACCTGCTCGGTTCGGCGGTGCTGATTCCGACCGGTGTCACCACCCGCATTGCAGTGAACGAGAACGCCCGGCGCCTGGGCCCGCTGGCCCTTGGCCTGGGCTTCGGGTTTCGGGCGGCGCTCACGATGCTCCCGCCCAAGCCGACCGTCTCCCTCAGCGTCATGAAGCGCGACATGCCGTCGATCCGGTTCGGCTCCCGGTCCGGTGGCGACCCCCTCCAGGCCGCCACCTCGCTGTCCGCGATCAACGTGCGCCTCATGGTCGGCGGGAAAGCCGGGCTGCTGACCTTGGCGGCGGGTGCCGGGATGGATCTGTACAGCGGGACCGGGGTCGTGACGTATGCCGATTCCACCCTGGCCCGCGGTGACAGTACCATCACCGTCACGCTGAGTACCTCCCGCATCATGACCGCCCTCAATGCCGGCCTTTCGCTGGGCCCGCTCCATCTCTGGGCCGAGGGGGGGCTGCAGGTGGGCAAGAAGACCGAACTGGCCACTCCGTTCGAGCTCAATGACCCCAGCAGCTCGCGCTTCTACGGTGGCACGGGGGTCGCAATCGCCTTTTGAGGCTTCCCGCCGGGCCGGCTGTTCCGCCCACCCGTGTTTCCGCCTAAATTCCCATCTGTGAATGATTTCGACGCCATGGGACGGGCCTTGGAGCTCGCCTGGCGGGGCTGGGGGCGGGTTGCCCCCAACCCGCTGGTGGGGGCGCTCCTGCTCCAGAACGGCACGATTGTCGGCGAGGGGTGGCACGCCGAGTACGGCGGTCCGCACGCCGAGACGGTGGCGCTCGCGGCCGCCGGGGACGGGGCCCGAGGCGGGACGCTGGTCGTCACCTTGGAGCCGTGTGCCCACACCGGGAAGCAGCCTCCCTGTACCCAGGCGATCATCGCCGCGGGGGTGCGCCGGGTCCTGGCGGCGGCGGCCGATCCCAATCCGGAAGCCGCCGGCGGGGCGGAGCTCCTGCGGGCCGCCGGCGTCACTGTGGATCTCGGGCTTCGGGCGGAGGAGGCGGCGGCCCAGAGTGCCACCTTCTTTCACGGGTACAAGGGGCTGGCCCGGCCGTTCGTGGCCCTCAAGCTGGCCACCACGCTCGATGGTCGCATCGCCGATCAGGGCGGACGCTCACGCTGGATCTCGGGGGAACCGGCGCGGGACTATGTCCACTGGCTCCGGGCCGGGTTCGACGCGATCGGCGTTGGCGGACACACGGCCCGGACCGACGACGCCTCGCTGACGGTGCGGGGTGACCTCCAGCCGCGCCGTCCTCCCCACCGGATCGTCTTTGACCGGATGGGAGACATCCCCGCCAGCTCCGCCCTGGTGCGAACCGCAAACCAGATTCCAACCATCCTCATGGCCACGCCGGCGACGCCGACCTCCCGGGTCGCCCCGCTCGAGGAAGCTGGAGTGATCGTGCAACGCCCGCCCACCCTGGCCGCAGGATTGCAGGCCCTGCGGATGCTGGGGATCGGGTCCCTGCTGTTGGAGGGTGGCGGCCGCCTCGCCGGCCAGTTTCTGGCCCAGGGGCTGGTGGACCGGTACTACTGGATCCAGTCGCCGCTCTGGCTGGGAGAGACCGGCGTGCCGGCGGTCTCCGGACTGCCCGGCAGCATGCTGGTCGAGGCCGAGCGTTGGCGGGTCATCGAACGGCGGTCGCTGGGTGAGGATACCCTGCTGGTCGCGGATCGGGAGTCATGTTTACCGGAATCGTGACCGCCATCGGGACGGTGCGCTCCGTCAAGCGTACCGACGAAGGACTGACGCTCCGGATCGGGGCGCCGTACCGTGGCGTCCGCAAGGGCGAGAGCATCGCGGTCGACGGGGCCTGCCTCACCGTGGAGCGGAGCGGGGCGGGGTGGTTCGAGGTGCACGTGGTGGAAACCACGCTGGAGCGGACCCGCATCGCCGGCTACGGCAAGGGCCATCGGGCCAACCTCGAGCGGGCGCTGAAGTCCGGGGATCGCCTGGGTGGCCATCTGGTTCAGGGACACGTGGACGGCGTAGGACGGGTGGAGCGGGTGACCCGCCAGGGCGACGCTTGGCTCCTGGATATCCAGGTACCCGCCGCGGTGGCCCGGGTGTCGATCCCGCTGGGGTCCCTCACGCTGGACGGCGTGAGCCTCACCATCCACGGCATGCCGTCACCGGGGGTCGTCCAGCTCTCCCTGATTCCGTTTACCTTTCAGCATACGACCCTGGGAGAACGCCGGCCGGGCGACCCGGTCCATCTGGAGGGCGACACCATCGGCAAGTATGTCGACCATCTGCTGCGATCGTCGCCCCACGCCGGCCGGCGGCCAGATCAGGAGGGTTGAGTTGCTCCGCCCCGCGCCCCCGCATTCCGGATCGACTGCCAGCCCATTGCTGACAGCCGAGAGTGCCTCATGACGTTCGGCAGCATCGAGCAGGCCATCGACGACCTTCGCAACGGCAAGTTCATTGTCGTGGCGGATGACGAGGAGCGCGAGAACGAGGGCGACCTCATCTGCGCCGCGGAGCTGGTCACGCCCGAGATGGTCAATTTCATCATTACCCACGCCCGGGGCCGCCTCTGCCTGGCCCTCACCGGCGAACGTTGCGATGAGCTGGACCTGCCGCAGATGGAGAGCCGGAACACCGAGTCGATGCGGACGGCGTTCACCGTGACCATCGACGCCGACACGCGGTTCGGCGTCAGCACCGGCATCTCCGCCTCCGATCGCGCCAAGACGATTCACGTCGCCATCAATCCCAAGACCGTGGCGACGGACCTGCGCCGCCCGGGCCATGTCGACCCGGTGCGCGCCCGGCCCGGCGGGGTGCTGCAGCGGGTGGGACACACCGAGGCCGCGGTCGACCTGCCCCGCCTGGCGGGGTTGTATCCGGCGGGGGTCATGTGCGAGATCATGGGCCGCGACGGCGAATCGGCCCGCCGACCGGAGCTGGAACACTTCTGCAAGGACCACAAGCTCACCTTCATCACGGTGGCCGAGCTGGTGGCGTATCGGCTGCGCATCGAGCGGCTGGTGCATCGTCAGGCGGAGGCCCGGATGCCGACGGAGTTCGGTGAGTTCCGGATCTATGCCTACAGCAACGACGTGGATGGCGCCCAGCATGTCGCCCTGGTCATGGGGGAGGTCGATGGCCAGAAGGACGTGCTGGTGCGGATGCATTCCAAGTGCCTGACGGGGGATGTGTTCAGCTCCCGGCGCTGTGACTGCGGACCGCAGCTTCACGCCGCCATGCGGGCCATCGGGCAGGCCGGCCGCGGGGTGATCGTGTATCTGGACCAGGAAGGGCGGGGCATCGGCCTGCTCAACAAGGTCAAGGCCTACGCTCTGCAGGACGATGGCGACGACACCGTCCAGGCCAATGCGCGGCTGGGATTTGGTCCGGACCTCCGGAACTACGGCATCGGCGCCCAGATCCTGCGGGACCTGGGACTCTCCTCGATCCGCATCATGACCAACAACCCCCGCAAGCTGGTGGGCCTGGACGGCTACGGCCTCGAAATCGTCGAGCGCGTGCCCCTGCTCACCGACCCCAACGCCGAGAATCGCGCCTACCTCGAGGCCAAGCGCGACAAGCTCGGCCACCTGCTGGCCCACTGACGCGATGCCGGAATTCCGTGGTCAGCTCCGGGCGACCGGGCGCATCGCCATCCTGGTGAGCCAGTACAACGAGCGGGTGACCGCCCGCCTGCTGGAGGGGGCGCTCACCTGCTGCCGGGAGGCCGGTGCCGGCGCGGCGGAGGTCGACGTGGTCTGGTTGCCCGGCGCCTTCGAGCTGGGCGGTGCCGCCGCCGTGGCCGCCGGGACCGGGCGCTACACCGCCATTGTGGCGCTGGGCGCGGTGGTGCGGGGAGAGACCGCCCATTTCGAGTTCGTCGCGGGAGAGGCGGCGCGGGGACTCTCGGAGGTCGCGGTCCGCCACGGTCTGCCCGTCGGGTTCGGCGTGCTCACCACGGAGACGATGGACCAGGCGCTGGCGCGGGCCGGGGGCACCGGGGGCAACAAGGGGTATGAAGCCGCCGAGGCCGCGATCCGCGCGGCCCACGCGCTGGGCCAGCTCCGGAGCAGCGATGCACAGACCTGAGCGGAAGGCCCGCGCCCGGGCGCTGCAGATTCTCTATTCGATGGAACTGGTCGACAATCTGACCCTGGCCGACGCGGTGACCCGCCTGGCCAAGCTGACCGGCCCGGACCCGCTCGTCTACGACCGCGCCGAGGCGCTGGCGCAGGCGGTGCTCACGGAACGCGACGAGCTGGACCGTCAGACCGCCGCCGCCGCCGAACATTGGCGGATCGACCGGATCGCCCCGGTCGAACGCAATATCCTGCGGATCGGTGTGCACGAGCTGCTCCTCGGGGCCGCGCCGCCCAAGGTGGTCATCGACGAGGCGGTCCAGCTGGCCCACTTCTTCGGGGGCTCCAAGGCGCCGGGGTTCATCAATGGGGTGCTCGACCGGGTGGCCCATCAGCTCGGGCGCCTGTGAACATCCTCCTGGTCAACTGGCAGGACCGGGAGAACCCGCAGGCCGGCGGCGCCGAGATTCACCTGCACGAGATCTACGGCCGGCTCGCGGCCCGGGGGCACCGGATTCGGCTGGTGTGTTCCGGCTGGCAGGGCGGGGCGCGGGGCGCCGTCGTGGATGGCATGCAGGTAGAGCGGCACGGAAACCGCAATCGCTTTGCGCTGGTGGGGCGGGGCGCGGTCCGGGCCGCGCTGGCCGCGGACTCGCCCGATGTGCTCATCGAGGATGTAAACAAGATTCCCCTGTTCACCGCCGGGCTCACCCGCAAGCCTGTGGGAGTGATCATTCCCCATCTGTTCGGGTCCACGGTGTTCCAGGAGGCTCCCTGGCCGGTGGCGGCGGCGGTCTGGTTGCTGGAGCGCCCGATCCCGCTGGCCTATCGGCGGGCATCGTTCCACGCCATCAGCGAAAGCACCCGCGAGGATCTGGTCGCCCGCGGCGTGCCCCGCGAACGGATCGTGGTGATCCATCCCGGTGTCGACGCGGAGCGCTATCATCCCGGGAGCCTTCCCCGCCAGCGCGCCCCGGACCCGGTATTCTTGTATATCGGCCGGCTGCGGCGGTATAAAGGAGTGGAGTGGGCCATTCGGGCCACCGGGCTGGCCCGGCAGACCGACCCCCGCCTCCGGTTGCTCGTGGCGGGATCCGGCGAGGATCGCGGCCGGCTTGAAGCGCTGCGGGACCGGCTCGGACTCCAGGAGGCGGTCGAGTTTCTCGGCTTTGTGTCCGAGACACGCAAACTGGAGCTGCTGCAGACGGTGTGGGCCAATGTCTTCCCCTCCGCCAAGGAGGGCTGGGGCATCACCAACGTGGAGGCGGCGGCCTGCGGCACCCCTTCCCTGGCCTCCGACAGTCCGGGACTGCGAGAGTCGGTGCAGCACGGAGAAACCGGTTACCTGGTGCCCCACGGCGTCCCCGAGGCGCTGGCCGCCCGGATGCTCGATCTGGCCGGAGACCCCCAGCTGGTCGAACGCCTCGGCACCCAGGGACGCCAGTTCGCCGAATCGCTGAGCTGGGATCGTGCCGCAGACGAAACGGAGCGGTGGATGGAAGGAATGCTGGTTTGAGCAGACCCAGATCGACCCTTGCCGCCGGCGCACGGCGGGGACGCATGGACTCAAGACCCACGTGGAGGAAATGATGCAGACAACGATCACGGCCCGGCACTGCGAAATCTCCGAGGAACTGCGAGCCCGCGCCACCGAGGTGCTCGCCCGCCTGGGATCCGTGGTGAACCGGCCGGTGGAGGGAACAGTGGTGTTTGATGTGGCACCGACGCAGGCCACCGCGGAGATCCGGCTGCACGGCGGGCGGGGCGACGACTTCTTCGCCACCGGGGAGGACAAGGACCATCGCTCGGCGCTGGACCGGGCGGAGGAGAAGATCCGCCGGCAAGTGGAGAAGGCCAGCGCCCGGCGCGGCCGGGGCGCCAAGGACGCGGTGTGACGCTGACGCTGCGCGATCTCCTGGCCCGGAAGGGCGATCCCCTCCAGCTCGAGCCGCTCACCGGCGAGCTGGGCGTGGACCGGCCCATTCCCGACCCCGAGGTGGCCAGTCCGGGGCTGGCGCTGGCCGGCTATACCGGCCGGTTCATGCCCCGCCGGCTGCACGTGCTGGGAGAAACGGAGATCACCTATCTGAACGCCCTGGACCCGGGCGAGCGCCGCTCCCGGCTCGAGGTGTTCTTCACCTTCGAACTGCCGTGCATCTTTGTCACCAAGAATCAGGAGGTGCCGGCCGACCTCCTCGACCTGGCCCGGGTCCGGGGGGTGCCGCTGCTCCGGAGCCGGCTCAAGACCGCCGAGTTCTATCGGCGGATCAAGCCGATCGTGGAAGCGGCCTTCGCGCCACGAACGACGTTGCACGGCTCGCTGGCCGACGTCTACGGCGTAGGCCTGCTGTTCATCGGCAAATCGGGCATCGGCAAGAGCGAATGTGTGCTGGACCTGATCGAGCGGGGGCACCGCCTGGTGGCCGACGATATCGTCCAGGTGACCCGCCGGGGCAGCGACATCCTGATCGGGCAGGGCCATGAACTGGCCGCGCACCACATGGAGATCCGCGGGGTGGGGCTGATCGACATCCCGGCGCTGTTCGGGGTCCGGTCGGTGCGGCAGCAGAAGCGGATCGAGGTCGTGGTACAGCTGGAGGGCTGGGAGACCGCCCAGGATGCCGAACGCACCGGACTGCAGCAGCACGAGACCACCATCCTCGACGTGACCCTGTCCCGGGTGATCGTGCCCCTCAATCCCGGCAAGAATATCACCGTCATCGCCGAGGTGGTGGCCATGATGCACCTGCTGCGCTACTCGGGGGTGGACGTGGCGGCCGCGTTCAACGAGCGGCTGATCAAGAAGATGAAGGAGAAGCAGGGGCTGCGCGAATACCTGCAGGATGACTATGAGTGAGCCGGTCCGGGGCATCGTGGTGGCGCACGGCGAGGTGGCCCAGGCACTGATTGACGCAGCCGCTCGCATCAGCGGGGAGACCGAGGGTCTGGTGGCGGTCTCCAACAACGAATGCGGGCGGGACGAGATCGCCCGGCGGCTGGAGGAGGCGGCCGGCGACGGCCCGGCAGTCATCTTCGTCGACATGCCCTGTGGCTCCTGCTTCTTCGCCGCCATGGGGCTGAGCCGCGACCGGCCGGCAGTGCGGGTGGTGACCGGAGTGAACCTTCCGATGCTGCTCGATTTCCTCCATCACCGCAGCCTGCCGCCGGCCGATGGCGCGATCCGGGCCGCCGAAAAGGGCGCGGACGCGATCCGCAAGACCTGATGCCGATTCGGCTCTATCGGGTGGACGATCGCCTGGTGCACGGCCAAGTGGTGATCGGCTGGGGAAAGCCACTCGGCATCGGGTTCATCGTCCTGGTGGACGATGCCGTCCAGGCCAGCGAATGGGAGCGCGAACTGTACCGCATGGGAGTCCCCCCGGAGGTGGAGCTGATCTTCGCCGGCGTGCAGGAGGCGGCTGACCACCTGCCCGGGTGGCGCGCCGACGCGCGCAACGGGCTGGTGCTCACGGCCGACATCGGCACCATGGCGGACCTCTGCCGGGCGGCGCCTCCGGTGCCCCGGGTCAATCTCGGTGGCATCCACCACAAGCCGGGCCGGTCCCTGCGACTCCCCTACGTGTACCTCACCGGCGAGGAGCTTGAGCTCCTCCAGGGTCTGGCCAAGACGGGGGTGGAGATTACCGCCCAGGATCTCCCCACCACCCAGCCGGTCGGCCTCGAGGCGCTCCGATGACCCTTGGCCCCGCGGCAACCATCACCGCCCTCCTCGGCTGGGGCACGCTGGTCGGGGTGGATCTGGTGAGCGTGCCCCAGGCGCTCCTCTCCCGGCCCCTGTTCGCCGCCCTTGGTACCGGCATGATCCTGGGTGATGTGCCCACGGCGCTTCGCGTCGGGCTGGTCCTCGAGCTGTTCGCTCTCGATGTGCTGCCGGTGGGTGCCTCACGATATCCCGATTATGGGGCGGCCACGGTCGGGGCGGTGGTGTTCGCCGACGGTGCCGGCGCCTGGCCGCAGTCGCTGGGGGTCGCGACGCTGCTCGGGCTGGTGATCGCGACGATTGGCGGCTGGACCCTCCAATGGCACCGGGCGGCGAGCGGCCGCGCTCTCCGGAACCAGGCGGCGGGGCTGGCGGCGGGGGAGGCGGCCACCGTTGCGAGGCTGCAGTGGCGGGGGATCTCCGGGGACATCGTCCGGAGCCTGTTCCTGACCTTCCTCACCCTGCTCGCCGCCGGATTGCTGCTCGCCCGGTTCCAGGAGGACAATCCCCGGCTGGTGGTGGTGACCGCCGTGGCGGTGGGGGCCGGGCTCTCCGCGGCCCTCGGCGGCGCGATCCGCAGCGCCGGTCGGGGCGCCCGGCTGTGGGCGCTCACCCTCGGGACGGCGGTGGGGCTGCTCGTGCTGGTGCTCCAATGACCAGCGGATTCCTGCGCGCCTTCCTGCGCCTCTTCGCGGTCCAGGGGGCCTGGAACTATGAGCGGCTCACCGGCATCGGCATGGGCTACGCTGCGGAGCCCCTGCTCGAGGACCTGAAGGTGTCGGACCCGGGCCGGCATGCCGAAGCCGCCGTGCGGTCGGCAGAATATTTCAACTCTCACCCGTATTTGGCCGGGGCCGCGCTCGGTGCCCTGGTGCGGGCGGAATACGACCAGGTGCCGGGCGCACAGCTCTCCCGGCTGCGCACCGCCCTCACCAGTCCGCTGGGTGCGCTGGGCGACCAACTGTTCTGGGCCGGGCTGGTCCCGGCCACCATGGCGGCCGCCGGGATCGTGGTCACCCTGGAGTGGGGCGTCGGCGCGGTGGTCGCCCTCTTCGCGATGTACAACGCGGTGCATGTCGCGACCGCCTGGTGGGCGCTGCGCACCGGGCTCCGGTCCGGGATGCGGGTGGGCACCGCCCTGAGCGAGTCGTGGCTGCCGCCCGCGGCGGCCCGGGCCGGGCTGGTGGCGGGCGCGCTCGTCGGCGCGCTGCTGCCTCAGGCGGCTGCCTGGCTGCTCGGCGAGCAGCCCCTGACGGGGCTGGCCGTCGGGCTGCTGACCCTGGCCGTGGGTCTCGCTGCCAGCTGGGTCGCGGGGCCCAGGGTGACCGCCGTACGCTTCGGCCTCGGTGCGCTTGGCGCCGCGGTGCTTCTCGCCTGGGGATTGCCATGATCGAACGCGAAGCGAAGATCGTGAACCAGCTCGGCCTGCACGCACGGCCCGCCGCGAAGCTGGTGCGGGTCGCAAGCGGGTTCCAATGCGAGATCGAGATCGTGAAGGATGACGTCGCCATCAACGGCAAGAGCATCATGGGGGTCATGATGCTGGCGGCGGAGTGTGGTAGCGCGCTCACCTTCCGAGCCACCGGGGTCGATGAGACGGCCGCGGTGGAGGCGCTGGCCGCGCTGGTGGCGGGGGGGTTCGACGAGTGACCACCGACCACCGCCGCCTCCTCGGCGTGGGGGTCTCCCCGGGCGTGGCCTTGGGGCCGGCCATGATCGTCCGGCACGACGTGCCCGACGTGCCCAACCGGGCCTGCCTCCCCGACGAGGTCGATGCGGAGGTCACCCGCCTGCACCTGGCCGTCAGCGGGGTGGTGGAGACCCTCGGCCAGCTCCGGGACCGGGTGCGCGAGCGGGCCGGCCGCGAAGAGTCCCACATCTTCGACGCCCAGATCATGATGGTGCAGGATGCCGATTTCCTGAAGAGCGTCGAGCACCTGATCCGCGAGAATCGGCTGAGTGCCGAGACCGCCTACGAATTCAAGGCGCTGGAAGTCCGGAACATCTGGGCCGGATCGGGCAGCGCCCTGCTGCGGGACCGGCTGGCGGACCTCACCGCCATCCACAACCGAATGCTCACCCGGCTGCTGGGACGGCCCGAAGAGGAACTCTGGTCCCGGCCCACCGACGAGCAGGTCATCGTGGTCGCCCGGGAACTCTCCCCCGGGCTCACGGTGCAGCTCGACCGCGATCACGTCGTGGGCCTCATCAGTGAAGAAGGCACCCGGACCTCGCACGCGGCCATCCTAGCCCACTCGCTCGGCATTCCCGCGGTCATGGGGGCCGTCGGCGCGCTCGACCTGATCCGCAACGGCACCACCCTCCTGCTGGACGGCCAGTCCGGCGTCGTGCTGATCGAGCCGACCCGGACCGACATCGAGCGCGCCCGGGCCCAGCTCTCCCGGCGGCAGAAACTGGAGCTGGAGCTGGAGGCGGCGGTCACCCAGGCCGCGATTACGCCGGATGGGGTGCACCTCACCCTGATGGGCAACGTGGATCTCCCCGACGAAATCATGAACGCAGCGCGCCATGATGCCCACGGGGTGGGCCTGCTGCGCACCGAGTTCCTGGTCACCGGCCGGGCCGTGCTGCCCACCGAGGACGAGCAGACCGACTATTTCCGCCGGGTGAGTGATGCCTTTCCCGGCTATCCGGTGGTGGTCCGCTCCTTTGACCTGGGGGGCGACAAGTTTCCCGCCGCATTCCGCGCGCCCCCGGAAGCCAATCCCTTTCTCGGGTGGCGCTCCATCCGGGTCTGCCTGGATCAGCCCGAGATCTTCCGGCCCCAGCTCCGCGCGGTCCTCCGGGCGGGCGCCGACCGGCAACTGCAACTCATGCTCCCGCTGGTGACCCGGGTCGAGGAAGTGCTGCAGACCAAGGAGATGCTGCTGGAAGAGGCGCTGAATCTCGCGCGGGCCGGGATCCGCGCCGCCGCCTCCCTCCCGGTCGGCGTCATGATCGAGACGCCGGCCGCGGCCATCATGGCCGATCAGCTGGCCCGTCACAGCGCGTTTTTCTCCGTCGGTACCAACGACCTGGTCCAGTATACGCTGGCCGTGGATCGCGGGAACGCGCGGCTGGCGGAACGGTTCGCGCCCCATCACCCGGCCGTCGTCCGGCAGCTGCGCGACATCATGGCGGCCGGCGCCCGGGCCGGCATCGGGGTCAGCGTCTGCGGGGAGATGGCGTCGGATCCGCTCTCGGTGGTCCTGCTGCTCGGGCTCGGGTACCGCACCCTGAGCGTCGGCCCGCCGGCGCTGCCGCTGCTCAAGTGGGTGGTCCGCAGTATTCCCATCGCGGTGGCCGAGCGCGCCGCCCGGGCCGCGCTCGAGGCCGAGACCGCAGAGGCGGTCACCGATGCCCTCCGCAGCGCAGTGCAGGATGTGTTCGATCCCCGCCTGCTGGAGGCTCTCTCAGCGTTGCCGCGCCCGACCAGTGGCACTAGCTTGACCGGGTAACGTCGCCGGCGTGCGGCACGAGTCCGCGCTCACTCCCCACCGTCTCCAACTCATGGCCACCACGAATCGCCACGTCTTCACCTCCGAGTCCGTCACCGAAGGCCACCCGGACAAGGTGGCCGACCAGATTTCCGACGCCATCCTCGACGCCATCCTCCGGCAGGACGCGGCGGGCCGCGTGGCGTGCGAGACGCTGGTGACGACCGGCATGGCCATCGTGGCCGGGGAGATCACCACCAAGTGCTACGTCCACTTTCCGGACATCGTGCGGGAGACCATCCGCCGGATCGGCTACGTGGATGCCAACTACGGCATCGACGGCACCACCTGCGCGGTCCTGGCCGCCATCGACAACCAGTCCCCCGATATCGCCCAGGGCGTGGACACCGGTGGCGCCGGCGATCAGGGCATGATGTTCGGCTATGCCTCCGATGAGACCCGGGAGCGGATGCCGCTGCCGATCCAGCTGGCCCACCGCCTGGCGGAGCGGCTCGCGGCGGTGCGCCGTGGGGACGACGGCACTGAACAACTCGAGTGGCTCCGGCCGGACGGCAAGAGCCAGGTCTCGGTGGAGTACAGCGGCGACCGGCCGGTGGCCATCCGCACGGTGGTGGTCTCGACCCAGCACGCCGCCACCTGGAAGGGCAGGGTGCTGTCGCAGAAGACCATCCGCGAGGGGGTCACGGAAGAGGTGATCAAGCCGGTGCTGGCGCGGACCGGCCTCGATTCCCGGCGCACCAGGATCCACATCAACCCCACGGGCCGGTTCGTCATCGGCGGGCCGCACGGGGATGCGGGCCTGACCGGCCGGAAGATTATCGTCGACACGTACGGCGGCATGGCCCGGCACGGCGGGGGCGCCTTCAGCGGCAAGGATCCCTCCAAGGTGGACCGCTCGGCCGCCTACGCCATGCGCTGGGTGGCCAAGAACATCGTCGATGCCAAGCTGGCGCGCCGCTGTGAGGTGCAGGTCGCCTACGCCATCGGCGTGCGGGAGCCGGTCTCGGTCATGGTGGACACGTTCGGCACCGGGGTGATGCCCGACCGTCGCCTCGAGGCCGCGGTGCGGGAGGTCTTCGACCTGACCCCCGGGGGCATCATCAAGGCGCTGAACCTCCGCACCCCGATCTACTCTCCGACGGCGGCCTACGGTCATTTCGGCCGCAAGCCGTTCAGCAAGGGCGGCTTGCGGTTCTTCCCCTGGGAGCAGAGCGATCGGGTGGAAGAGCTGCTCGACGCGGCCGGATGATCGAAGTCACCGTCGCCCACCTTGGGCTGGACCGCACTACCAACACGCCGGTGGTGATCCTGCGCGAGAAAGACGGCGCGCGGATGTTGCCCATCTGGATCGGCCCGGCGGAAGCGAGCGCCATCGCCATGGAGCTGCAGGGCATCAAGGCCCCGCGCCCCATGACCCACGATCTCCTCAAGGCGGTGATTGCCGGCCTCGGCGCCAGCGTCCGCCGCATCTGCATCAGCGGCCTCAAAGAGAAGACCTACCTTGCCGAGCTGTGGCTGGCCCGCGAGGATCACCTCTTCCAGCTGGACGCCCGGCCGTCGGACAGCATCGCGCTGGCGCTCCGGGTCCAGGCCCCCATCTTCACCGACGACGGCCTCCTCGAACTCGGCGACGACGTGACCGCCCCCGATCCGGATCCTTCCGCCGAGGCCGAGAAGCTGCGCGCGTACCTCGAAAAGATGGACCCGGAGGATTTCGGAAAGTTCCAGCCATGAGGCGCACCGGGTGGTGCGCCTTTCTCTTGTGCTGCGGAGCCGTGCCGGTGGCGGCGCAGCAGACCACCACCACGGGACGGGTGATGCGGATCGCCGGCACGGACACCCTGCCGGTGGTCCGCGCGTTGGTCGTGCTGCATCGCATCGGGAGGGCGCAGCAGGGCCCTGTGGACACCACGCTCACCGATACCCGCGGGCAGTTCCGGTTCCGCTACGCCACCGATACCACGGCGGTGTTCCTGATCAGCGCGGGGTTCGCGGGGATCGAATACTTCTCCACGGCCCTTCAGGGCACCGCGGCGACGCCGGACAGCGGCCTCATCCTGTTCGTCGCCGATACCTCCGCCGCCGCCCCCGTCCAGGTCGCGTCCCGGCACATCGTCATCAGCAAGCCGGACAAGAGCGGCCTGCGGCCGGCCCTGGAAATCGTGGTGCTGCAGAACGGCGGCACCACCACCCGGGTCGCCGGCGACAGCGCCCATCCCGTCTGGCGGGCCCGGCTCCCGACCGGCGCCGTCGGCGCCCAGGCCGGCAACGGCGATTATTCCCCCGAGGCCCTGCTGTTCCGGGGTGACAGCGTCCTGCTCTTCGCGCCGGTCGCCCCGGGAGACAAGCAGCTCATTTACACGTATTCGCTGCCTGCCAATCCGGGCCGGGTCCGCGTGCCGATGCTGGATTCGGTGGCCGTGCTGAACCTGCTGCTGGAGGAGCAGGAGGTGCCCGTCCGCGGCGCCGGGTTGACCAGGGCGGGCCCGCAGACGATCGAGAACCGCACCTTTGAGCAGTGGAATGGGCCGGCGCCGGCCGGCGCGGTGCTCGAGATCGGCTTCGGCGGCGGACTGTCCCGCTGGCTGCTGCCGGCTTTGGTGAGTCTGGTCGCGCTGGTGCTGGCCTTCGTAACGATTCGAACCCTCCGACGCCGGCGTTCGGCTCAGCCGGAGATCCCGGTGCTGGACCAGCTGGCGCATCTCGACGCGCGTTTCGCCGGCAAGCAGGCCGACACCCCGGCGGAGGAGTGGACCCGCTACCAGGAGGAGCGCGCCGCACTCAAGGCGCGATTGGCCGCGGACCTTGTCTCCAGGGATCGCCACCCTTAGCTTCTCGCCGTCGTAGACAACCACACACGAGTCGGGACCTCGGAAACCGGTGCAACTCCGGCGCGGCCCCGCCACTGTAACGGGCAGTCACGTACCGCTCATCATCGCCACTGGGAAACCGGGAAGGCGAGCGGGATGCCCGGAGCCAGGAGACCTCCCGTCTCGTGCCACCACGATCACCCTCGGGGGAGGGACCGGTGGCGACTTGAGCCCTTCGCTGGCTTCTGTCCGCCCATCTCCACGGCCCCGGGGATGGGCCTTCGCGTTGCGGTCCCACCGCGCGCTCCTCGCCCTCCTCGGCACCGTCTTCATGGCCTGCGCCTCGCCGCCGGCCGCACCGGCGCGCCTGTTCGTCATCGACGATGCCGGCGACAGCGTGCGCATGGGGGAGCCGGCCCGTCGGGTGGTCTCGCTGAGTCCTGCCACCACCGAACTGGTCTTCGCCCTCGGGGCGGGCGCCCGTCTGGTCGGCCGCACCCGCTGGTGCGATTACCCCGAGGCGGTCCGGAACATCCCCGACGTGGGCGACGGCATCCCGCCGAATCTCGAAGCCGTCCTCGCCCGGCGTCCCGACCTGATTCTGCTCTATCGCTCCGCCCAGAACAGCGATGCCGCCCGCCGCTTTGGTGAGGCCGGGATCGCGGTCCTTCAGCTCGACTTCAATCGGCTCGACGACGTCCCGCGCCTGGCCCGGCTGCTGGCGCCGCTCCTGGGAGTGCCGGCCGCCGGGGATTCGCTGGCGCGGGCCTTCGAAGCCGAGCTGGCGGCGGCCAGCGTCGCTCCCGATTCCGCCTGTGCCAGCGGCCGCCGCGGGTGTCCATCGGTGCTGCTGCTCGCCTGGGACCAGCCGCCCATCGCCATCGGGGCCGGGAGCTTCCAGAGCGAGGTGCTCGAGCGTGCGGGCGCGCGGAACCTGTTTGCCGACCTCACGGTTCCCTCCGCGACTGTCAGCATCGAGGCCATCGCGGCCCGGAACCCCGATCTCGTCCTGGTCGGCGACAGCGCGCTTCCGGCCATCGCGCGCCGTCCGGAGTGGCGGGTCGTGCCGGCAGTCCGGGAGGGCCGGTTCCTGCGCTTCGGGCCCGCGGCCTTCGGCCGCGCCAGTCCCCGGGCGCCCGAGGTGATACGGGCCCTGCGCGCCGCGCTGGCGGGGAGCCAATGAAGCGCTGGCTGCTGCTCGGGCTCGGGGCCGCCCTCGCCCTCATCATCGGCGTGGCCGTCGGCGCCGTCGGGATCGCTCCGGGAAACGTCTGGCAGGCGCTCGGCGATGCCTCCGCCCCCGACGCGGCCATCATCCGGCAACTGCGCGTGCCCCGGGCCCTGCTCGGTTTTGTGGTCGGTGGAGGACTGGCGGTGTCAGGCACGGTGCTGCAGGCGTTGATCCGCAACCCGCTGGCCGACCCCTATCTGCTCGGACTCTCCGGTGGCGCGGCGCTCGGCGCGGTGGTGGTGATTGCGCTCGGACTGGGCGGCGCCTGGACCCTGCCGCTCGCCGCCCTGGTGGGCGCATTGGCCGCCCTCGCTCTGGTCTATCGCCTCAGCCTGGTGGAGGGCCGCCGACTGGATGCCCACATTCTTCTCCTGGCCGGCGTGGTGGTCAGCGCATTCACCGGCGCGGTGGTCAGCGCCCTCCTGGTGCTCAGCAGCGCCGGTCAGCTCCGCAACGCCTTTCTCTGGATGCTGGGGGGCCTGAGCGGCGCCTCGTGGCAGGCGCTCCTGGTGTTCCTTGCCTACGCCGTGCTGCCGCTCCTGGTCCTGGGCTGGAACGCGCGGGGCTTCGACCTCCTCGCCCTTGGCGATGAGACGGCCCGCCACCTCGGCACCGATCCGGAACGCTTGAAGCGGATCGCGTACGTGGCCACCGGGCTGCTGACTGCGGCGTCGGTGGCCGCCTGCGGCATGATCGGGTTTGTGGGTCTGGTGGTGCCGCACGCGCTCCGCCGGATGTGGGGGCCGCTGCACGCTCGCCTGCTCCCGGCGGCGTTTCTGGCCGGGGGAGCCTTCCTGGTCCTGGCCGACGCGCTGGCCCGGAGCGTGGCGCCGCCGCTCGAGTTGCCGGTCGGGGTGGTGACCGCCCTCATCGGCGTCCCGCTGTTCGCGGTCCTCCTGCGCCGGACCATCGCATGATCGTGCACGCCGAGAACGTCACGGTCACCTATCCGGGACGCGACACGCCCGCGGTCGCCGGCGTCAGCCTCGGGCTGGAGCCAGGGACGCTGGTGGGAATCGTGGGTCCCAACGGCAGCGGCAAGACCACGCTGCTGCGCGCCATCCTCGGCACGCTACCGCTGTCGGCCGGGTCGGTCACCATGCTCGGCCGGCCGGTTGCGGACTGGCGTCCCCGGGACCTGGCCCGCCAAGTCGCGGTGGTGACCCAGCGGGAGGAGATGCTCTTCCCGCTCACGGTCGAGGAGACCGTGGCCCTGGGCCGGTACGCGCACCTGGCGCCGCTCGCTGCCCAGGGCGGGCACGACCGGAGCGTGGTGCGGGAGGCGATGGATCGCGCCAGCGTGACCGAGTTCGCCAGCCGGCGCACCCACACGCTGTCCGGCGGCGAGTGGCAGCGGGTGCGCATCGCCCGGGCGCTGGCCCAGGAGCCCCGGGTCCTGGTGCTCGACGAACCGACCGCCTCGCTCGACGTGCGGCACGAGATGGAAGTGTTCGAGCTGATTCATCGCCTGGCCGGCGATGGCATCGCCACGCTGCTGGTCAGCCATCACCTCAACCTGGCCTCTCGCTACGCCGACCGCCTGCTGCTCCTCCACCGGGGCCGGGTGGCCGCGGAAGGCCCGCCGGCGGCGGTGCTCCGTCCCGAAATCATCACCGATTGCTTTGGCTGGCGCGTGGCCGTCACGTCCTGGTGTGACGGTGCGCCGCAAGTCATTCCCCTCAAACCCGGCGAATAGCCGGGAGAAGAGTCCCAACGTGATTAGCCGTCAAATCGTTGCCCGCACCCGGTCCACCCTGCTGCTCGCGGCCGCTGCCGCGCTTCCGGCGCGGCTCCAGGCGCAGCAGCGGGATACCGTGCAGCTCGCCGAGATCGTCGTGACCGCCGACCGCGCACCGACCCCGCTCGCCAGGGTGATCGCGCCCTCGACCATCATCACCGGGGAACAGCTCCGCGAGCGGGGCGTCTACTTCCTGCAGGATGCGCTGCGGCAGGTTCCCGGCGCGGCCGTGGTGTCCACTGGATCGTACGGCGGGACCACGTCGCTCTTCCTCCGCGGCGGGGAAAGCGACTACACCAAGGTGCTGATTGATGGCGTGGCGGTGAACCAGGCCGGTGGCGCCTTCAACTTTGGCACGCTCAGTACCGACAACATCGAGCGGATCGAGATCGTTCGCGGCCCCGTCTCCGTGCTGTATGGGTCCGACGCCGTCACGGGGGTGGTGAACGTCATCACCCGGCGGGGCGGTGGGCAGCTCCGGGGAGAGCTGACCACCCAGGCAGGCAGCCACGGCACCTGGCTGGGCTCGGCGGCGGTCAGCGGCGGCAGCGAACAGGCCTCGTACTCCGTCGGCCTCTCGCGACTCCGGACCGACGGGACCTATCGGTTCAACAGCGGATTCGCCAGCACCGTGGGATCGGGCGCGCTGAGCATCCGGCCCGATGCGCGGACCGACCTGACGCTCACCGCCCGCACCGGGGACAACACCTTTCACTTCCCGACCAACTCTGCCGGCGTCGCCAGCGACAGCAACCAGGTGACCCTGCAGGACGGCACCACCCTGGGTCTGGAGCTCGGCCGGCGACTGAGCGAGCGGACTGAGCTGCGGGTGCTGCTTGCGTCTCATAGTCAGGTGGATGGCGCCAACGACACCTCCGATTTTCCAGGCGATACGATCGGGTTCTTCGGCTCCCAGAGTCAGACCCGGACGCTACGGCGATCGGCGGACGTCCGGGGAATCGTGGAACTGACCCCGCGGGCCCGCATCACGGTTGGTGCCCAGGCGGAGTTTGAGGATCTGCGGGAGTTCGGACGGTCCGAGTTCAACTTCGACACGGCCGTGACCGTCAGTGCCGACCCACCGTTCTCCGCGTCGCGCCGGAATGTCGGATCGTATGGGCAGGCGGTGCTGGATGTGGGCAGCCGGGGCCTGGTGAATGTCGGCCTGCGGCTGGATGACAACCAGCGGTTCGGCACCCACCTCACCTACCGCGCCGGCGCCGTCTATCGGCTGTCTCCCGGCCTGCGCGCGCGGGGGGGATTCGGCTCGGCGTTCAAGGAGCCGTCCATTCGGGAGAACTATGCCCGCAACCCGTTCGAGCTCGGGAATCCCGACCTGGCGCCGGAGCAGAGTACCTCCTGGGAGGTGGGATTGGAGCAGACCCTGCTGCGCGGCGTGATGACCCTGGCCGCCAACTACTTTGACCAGCGTTTCAAGAACCTGATCCAGTACAACGGCGGAGCCGCGCCGGGCGCGCCGAACTATGAGAACGTGGCCCGAGCCTCCAGCCGCGGCGTCGAGCTGCTGGCCGACTTCCGGCCGGCCCGGCAGGTGACCCTGGCGGTCTCCTACACCTACCTCCGCACCAGGGTGCAGGACGCCGGCTTCAGCAGTGGAGCGGGCGACGTGTTCGTGGATGGCAAGGCACTGATTCGCCGGCCCTCCCACAGCGCCCGCCTAGACGGCCGCGTACGGCCCGGCGAGCGGCTGAGTGCCGGGCTCGCAGTGAACTACGTCGGTGCCCGGGAGGATGTCGATTTCCAGCCGTTCCCGTCCGTGCGGACAACCCTCCCGTGGTACCTGCTCGTGGATGCCGACGTATCGGTCAATCTCCTCCATCGCGCCGGTGGGGCGGCCAGCCTCTCCGCCACCATCCGCGGCGAGAATCTCTTCGATCGGCGCTACCAGACCGTGGTCGGGTTCCCGGGCCGTGGCCGGGCGGTGTTCGTGGGTGCGCGCGTGGGGCTTTGAGGGCGTGGGGCGCCGCTTCCCCGGGGCAGTCGCATCCCGGGGCGGACTCCTGCATCTTTCGGTCATGACTCATCACCGATTCAGCGGCCGGCTTGGGCTCCTGCTCCTGACGGGCCTCGGGTGCGCCGAGGCGTCCGCCCCCCTGCCGGCACCGCGGGAAGTCGTGCTGGTGCTCAACCAGGGGGACGCCACCCTGACGGTCATCCCGGTCGAGTCTCCCCTGTCTCCCGACACCATCATCCTGGGTGCGCCGGGGCTGCCTCCGTCGGGGATGGCGGCCCTGGGCGCGTTCGCGGTGGTGCCCCTGGGGACAGGGGATGCGCTCGCCGTGGTTGATCTTCGCGCTCGGACGCTGGTTCGGACGATCCCGCTGGCCCCCGGCTCCGGTGCCACCGGCGCCGCCGTGCTGGACGACTCCATTGCCTACGTCGGCAATCCCGCGCTCAACACGGTGACCCGGGTCAACTACCTCACCGGTGACACGGCCAGCGTCGCGGTCGGCATCACGCCGCAGGCGTTGGTCTTCGCCCGCGGCAGGGTGTTTGTGATCAACGGAAACCTCACTGGAGGCGATCCGGCCGGCCCGAGCACCGTGTCGGTGGTGGACCCCGCGACCAACCGGCTGGCCACCGGGATCGCGTCCATCCCGCTGCCGGGTCCGGGCGGTGCCGCCTCCGCAGTGGTCGCCAACGACGGGGTCCTCTACGTCATGAACCGGGGGCCGGCCGACGGCAGCATCAGCGGCCGACTTTCCCTGGTCGATCCGGTCGCTCGGGTGGAGGCCGGCAGTTTCGGCGGCTTCGGGGGTGCGCCCGGGAGCATCGCGGCGGACGGGGTGGACCGGCTCTACGTAAGCAGTGCCACCGAGGGGCTCATGGTCTTTGATCGGGTGGGCCGGCAGCTGGTGCGCGGCGCCGGGGACGGCGTCGCCATTCCGACCATGAGCGGCGTCGCGGTGGACAAGGCGGGACGGATCTACGCGCTGGAAGCCGGTCCGTGCGCGGGACCGGCGCCGGGCCGGGTGCACATTCTCCGCCGGAACCTCAGCACCAGCCGCGTGCTGGACGTCGGGCCGTGCCCGGTGGATGCCGTGGTGACGGAGATCCCGCCGGCGCCGTAGTCCCGGATCGATCCCGGCGATCCCACTCGACATGCCGCTCATCTCGACTCCGGCTATCGTCCTCGCCACGTGGCGCTACGGAGAGACGTCCAAGATCGTGCGCCTGGTGACCCACGATCACGGGGTCCAGAGTGTCATCGCCAAGGGGGCGCTCCGTCCGCGCAGCCGGTTCGGCGCCGCGCTGCAGGTGTTGAGCGGCGGACAGGCCCACTACGTCCAGCATGTTCATCGCGAACTGCACACCCTCACCGCCTTCGACCTGCAGACCCTGCCGGTGCTGCTGACGCGGGACGTCGGCCGGTATGCCACAGGCACCGTTCTGGCCGAGCTCCTGCTGCGGGTGGCCCCCGCCGAGCCGCATCCCGAAGCCTTCGAGTTGCTGGCCGCGGCGATCCGCCGGCTCGAACTGGAGGCGCTTCCTTCCCTCGAGGCCCAGGGAATCAATGCGATCTGGCGCCTGGTCGGCGCCTTGGGGTTTGCGCCAGGCGTGGATGCCTGTGTCCGGGACGGGCGGGTCCTGGAGCCCGGCGGTTCGCTCGCGTGGAGCCTGCAGGACGGCGGCGGGTTGTGTCCCGGGTGTGCCCGGGGCACCGAAACCACCCGGCTCTCGCCCGAGGCGGCGGCGGCGCTCCGCCAGCTGGTGAGCGATGCCCTGCCGTTGCCGCTGCTCGATCGGTCGAACGCCGCGGCCCACCGCCGGCTGCTCGCCCGCTACATCCGGCACCACGTGGGGGAGGGCGCCACCATGCCGGCGCTCGAGTTCTGGCAACAGCCCGCCTGGGTGTCGGCATGATCATCGGCACCGCCGGACACATCGACCATGGCAAGTCGGCCCTGGTGGAGGCGCTTACCGGCCGCACCATGGATCCGCTGGCCGAGGAGCGCCGCCGGGGCATCACCCTGGACCTGCATTTCGCGCCGCTGCAGCTCGGCAGTGGCGCGGTGGCCGGGGTGGTGGACGTCCCGGGCCACGAGGACCTCATTCGTGCGATGGTCGCCGGCGCGGCCGGCCTGGACCTGGTCCTCCTGGTCGTGGCCGCCGACGAGGGCATCATGCCGCAGACCCGCGAGCACCTCGCCATCGTGGAGCAGCTGCGGATCCCCGCGGGCATTCCCGTCATTGCCAAGGCAGACCTGGTCGATCCCGAATGGCTCGCGATGGTCTCGGCCGAGATCGGCGAGTGGCTGGAGCACTCTCCCGTCCGATTCTCCGCACCGATAGCCGTATCCGCCCGGACGGGCGCGGGGCTGGACACGCTTCGGGCGCTGCTGGATACCCTTATCGCCGGCGGGACGCCGCGGGGATCGGCCGGCGATCTCCTCCGGCTCCCGATCGACCGGGCATTCTCCCTTCCGGGCGCCGGCACCGTCGTCACCGGGACCCTCTGGTCCGGCCGGCTCGGGGTGGGAGATCGGGTCAGCATCCTGCCGGCGGGGCTGGCGGGACGGGTCCGCTCGCTGGAGCGGCACGGCTCGGCCGTGGACGCGTCCACCCCGGGAGACCGCGTGGCCGTGGCCCTCACCGGGGTCGAGCGCGAATCGGTGCGGCGCGGAGCGGTCCTGGTGGCGGCGGAGTCCCCGTGGGAAATCACCCGCGCCATTGATGTCCGCCTGGAACTGCTGCCCGGAGCGCCTCGTCCGCTGGGAGCGTATACCCGGGTCCGGCTGCATCTCGGAACGATGGAAGCGCTCGCCCGGGTGCAGCTGCCGGCGCCGATTCCTCCCGGCGGATCGGGGTTCGCGCGCCTGTCGCTCGAGGAGCCCATCCTGGCCCGCGGCGGTGATCGGGTCGTCCTGAGGAGCTACAGCCCGGTCGTCACCATCGGCGGTGGAATGGTGCTGGATCCGCTCCCGCCGCGCGGGCGGGCCCGCTGGGATGGCGGCCTCTCCGACGAGCATGCCGGGGCCCGCCTGGCGGCCCTGCTCGCGCGCCGTTCCGGCGGCGTGTCGGCGGAGCTCGTGCCGGTCCTCCTGGGGCTCACGCCCGGGGCAAGCGCGGACGTGACGAAACAGCCGGGCTTCGTGGAACGGAGCGGATGGGTGCTGTCGGAGGCAAGCGTGCGGGAGGTCTCCGACCGCCTCCTGCAAGCGGTGGCGGATTACCATCGCGACCATCCGGCGGACCCTGGCATCCCGCTCGAAACCCTGCGCGCGGGGCAGGGGCTGGCCGGGCAGGTCGCGCTGGATCGGCTGGCACAGACAGCCGGGCTGATCATCGATGAGGGCGTGGTGCGGGAGGCCCGCTTCCGTCCCCGTGCCCCTGGTGGCGAGGCCATGATGGAACGGGTCATGGCGCGCATCGAGGCCGGGGGACTCGCCCCGCCTTCGTCGAGTGAATTGGAGGCGGACCTGAAGACCGCGGGGACCATGGAGGCGATCCGTGCGGCGGTGCGCACCGGGCGCCTGGTGGCGGTCGAGCCCGATCGGCACTATGGACCCCAGGCGCTGGCCCGTTTCGCGGAGATCCTCGCCGACCTGGCCGCCCGTGGGCCGATCACCCCACCCGCCGTGCGGGAGGCCGCCGGCATTTCCCGAAAGTACCTGATCCCTCTCCTCGAGTGGGCCGACCGGACCGGGCTGACCGTGCGTGAGGGAGACACCCGGCGCGCGGGACCGAAACTCGCACCGGATGTGGCCCGTCGTCAGGCGGCCGCCGCCGGAAAACCCTCGGCCGAGCCCAGCCCCGGCTGAGCCTCGCGCCACCTTTCTTGCGCGGACCCCGCGGCCCGGTGATCTTGCGATTTCACCTGAGAGGCAGGTTGGCAGGCGACACCCCAGGCAGGAGGAAGCATCCATGACCGGGAGCCACTGGCCCGGGATGGTCCTCGCACTGCTCGCCGGGTTCGGCACCCCTGCTTCCGCGCAGGAGCGGCCGCCTCCGGCGGTCGAGTTGCGGGAGAACTATCCCAACCCGTTCTTCCCCGTGACCACGATCCCGTTCGTCCTCAACCCCGACCTGTGTGATGGAGGCCAGCAGCCCCTAGTCAGTCTGAAGATCTACAACGTCCTGGTCCAGATGGTCGCCGTGCCCATTCTCCTCAACTCCAACGGCGAGCGGGTGGACGGACTCCGGCTTCGCTGTGGCGCCCACGAGGCCTACTGGGACGGCAGGGTGATGAACGGCACCCGGGAACTCACCCCCGGCATCTACTACGCCCAGCTCACCGTCGAGGGAGTGCGGTACACGCTGAAGATGATCGCTCGCCGCTGACCGACGGGGTGCTTCCACAGGGGAGTACCCCGTTGCCCTGTCTGCCAGACCGGCAGCATTCTCCGGCCCGTCCCTTGCCTTTGGTGCACACACGGGACCAATTCGAGGCGGGAAAACGATGATCCGACCGGAACGACTCACCATCAAGGCCCAAGAGGCCTTTCGCGATGCCGCCGCGGTGGCAGCCGGACGTGGCAATCCGGTGGTCAACGACGCCCATCTGCTCGCCGCCCTGCTGGCACAGGCGGAGGGGGTGGTCCGGCCGCTGCTGCAGAAGTGTGGCCTCAACGTCACTGCCCTCATCCAGGAAACCGATCGCGAACTCGACCGCCTGCCCAGGCAGGAGGGCGGCGGCGAGCCGACCTTTGCCCGGGAGCTGCACAAGATCTTTGACCGGGCCGAGGCCGAGGCCAAGCAGCTCGGTGATGCGTATGTGTCCGTCGAGCACCTGCTCGTGGGCATCGTGGAGGAGAAGGGTACCACCGCCCGCCAGCTCCTGGGTGCCCAGAAAGTCGGTGCCGCCGAGCTTCGGGCCGCCCTCGCCGACGTCCGGGGATCGCACCGGGTCACCGATCAATCGCCCGAATCCCAGTACCAGGCCCTCGAACGCTTTACTCGCAACCTCACCGACCAGGCCCGCAAGGGAAAGCTCGACCCGGTCATCGGGCGGGACGAAGAGGTCCGCCGGGTGATGCAGGTACTCTCCCGCCGGACCAAGAACAACCCGGTGCTCATCGGGGAGCCCGGCGTCGGCAAGACGGCAATCGTCGAGGGGCTGGCCCAGCGGATCGTCAACGGGGATGTGCCCGAATCCCTCAAGCACAAGGACATCGTCGCCCTGGATATCGGCCTGCTGCTGGCCGGCGCCAAGTACCGGGGGGAGTTCGAGGAACGGCTCAAGGCGGTGGTCAAGGAATTGACCCAGGCCGAGGGCCGGTTCGTGGTGTTCATCGACGAGATGCACACGCTGGTCGGCGCCGGGGCGGCGGAAGGGGCGGTGGATGCCAGCAACCTGCTCAAGCCGGCGCTGGCCCGGGGCGAGCTCCATGTGGTCGGCGCCACGACCCTGGACGAGTACCGCAAGCACGTGGAGAAGGACGCCGCGCTCGAGCGCCGGTTCCAGCCGGTCATGGTCGGGGAACCCAGCGTCACGGACACCATTGCCATCCTGCGGGGTCTGAAGGAAAAGTACGAGATCCACCACCGGGTGCGGATCACCGACAACGCCCTGGTCGCGGCGGCCACGCTGTCCGATCGCTACATCGGCGACCGGTTCCTCCCCGACAAGGCGATCGACCTGGTTGACGAGGCCGCCAGCCGGCTCCGGATGGAGATTGACTCGCTGCCCCAGGAGATCGACGAGGTCGAGCGGCGCATCCTCCAGCTCGAGATCGAGCGTCAGGCCCTGCTCAAGGAAAAGGACCGTGCGGCCGTCGAGCGCCGCAACGCGGTGGAACTGGAGACCGCGGAGCTCAAGGAGCGTTCGGGCGCGATGAAGGCGCAGTGGCAGGCCGAGAAGCTGGCCATCGGCCAGGTGCACGCCCGCCGCCAGGAGGCGGAGGCGCTGCGGACCGAAATGGACCAGGCCCGCCGGGGCGGGGACCTGCAGCGCGCCGCCGAGCTGCAGTACGGCCGCATTCCCGAGTTGGAGGCGGAGATCGCCACCGAAGAGAAGCGTCTGGCCCAGATTCAGGCGAACGTCCGCTACCTCAAGGAGGAGGTCGAGGCCGAGGACATCGCCCAGGTGGTGGCCAAGTGGACCGGCGTGCCGGTGGCCAAGATGCTGGAAAGCGACCGGGAGCGGCTGGCTCGCCTGGAGCAGGAACTCTCCCGACGGGTGATTGGCCAGCCGGCGGCGGTCGAGGCGGTGTCCAATGCCGTGCGGCGGAGCCGGGCCGGCCTGGCCGATCCCCACCGGCCGACCGGATCGTTCATCTTCCTCGGCCCGACCGGGGTCGGCAAAACGGAGACGGCGCGGGCGCTGGCCGAGTTCCTGTTCGATGACGAGCGCGCCATGGTCCGGCTGGACATGTCCGAGTACATGGAGAAGCACTCCGTCGCCCGCATGATCGGGGCGCCCCCGGGCTACATCGGGTATGAGGAGGGCGGGCAGTTGACCGAGGCCCTCCGGCGGCGGCCCTACAGCGTCATCCTCTTCGATGAGATCGAAAAGGCCCACCCCGATGTCTTCAACCTGCTGCTGCAGATCCTCGACGAGGGGCGGCTGACCGACAGCCAGGGGCGGGTCGTGGATTTCCGGAACACGGTCATCATCATGACCTCCAACATCGGCGGCCAGATGATCCTCGAGGCGGGGGAGGCGGATGACGAGACCTGGCGCCGGGTGGAAGCCGAGGTGCGCGGCCTGACCAGCCGGCACTTCCGCCCCGAGTTCCTGAACCGGGTCGATGACATCATCGTCTTCCGGCAGCTCGGCCGACCCGAGATTGCCAGGATCGTTGAGCTGCAGCTGGCCCGGCTGGTGGAGCAACTTGCCCAGCGGCGGATCACCCTGGTGGTCAGCGACGACGCCAGGTCGCTGCTGGCGCAGGAAGGCTACGACCCGGTGTTCGGCGCCCGGCCGCTCAAGCGGGTCATTCAGCGCCGGCTGCAGAATCCCATTGCCCTGGAGCTGCTGGAGGGGAACTTCGGCGACGGCGATACCGTGCTGGTGGACCGCCAGGGTGACGACCTCCGGTTCCGCCGCGCGGACGGCCCACCCGGCGGTGCCGGTGCCTGACACGCCGCCATCCCCCGCCGACCTCGACGGCATGCGCCTGGCCCTGGCCGAGGCGAGACGGGCTCTCGGGGTGGGGGAGGTGCCGGTGGGCGCCGTGGTGATCCAGGACGGCCTCGTGCTGGGGTCGGGCTACAACGAGACGGTGGCCCGGGCCAACCCGACCGCCCACGCCGAGTTCCTGGCCGTCTCCCGGGCCCTGGCTCACGAGGGAACCGATCGCCTGCCTGCGGCGACCCTGTACATCACCCTGGAACCGTGTGCCCAGTGCGCCGGCGCAATTGTGCTCGCCAAGGTGGGCAGGGTGGTGTTCGGCGCCTGGGACCCGAAAGCGGGAATGGCCGGCTCCGTCGGGGACCTGCTGCGACACCCCCGGCTCAATCACAGAGCCGAGGTGCTGGGCGGAGTGCTCGAAGAGGAATGTGGCGGCTTACTGCGAGAGTTCTTCGCCGGGCGACGCGCCGACTAGGCTCCCAGAAGGACGAAACGCCCGACCCCTTTTGGGACCGAGCGCCTTACCACGGCCTGGCATCACCCGGTTGCCGCCTCCGGGGCCCCGAAGGGCTATGACTCTGTTGGCGCTGAGTATACCGGGGGGACCCCAGTTCCGCAAGCCCCCCGGTCCAATCCGTCAGTCTTCCCGCTCCGTCCCCCCCTCCTTGGCCGCCTGCGAGCTCGTCCGGGGGCCCTCCACCCCGACATACGCACTCGCCGCGCCGTGCCGGTACACCAGTTCCCCGCCGGTGTGGCCCACGGAAACCCCAGCTACGACCAGGCCCAGCGCGCCTACGGTGGAGACTATCCGGGCCGCCTGACCCAGAGGGCCCCGGATCAGTCCTGCGCCCATGACCACCAGAAGTACACCGGACAGCACCAGGAATCGCTCGGCGGCCTCCTCGTGCACCTGGAGCGCCTGCTCCGTGACCACCTCTTCGACGCGCTCCTCTTCGGCTTCGCCAGTCTGTAGCGCGGCCCAGGCCGAAGCGGTCAGGAGGGCCGCCGTGGCCACCGGAATGGCCCACGCCCGCAGCGGTGGGACACCGCGCCGGATGGCCCAGAGGGCGCCGGCCACCACCAGCGGCAGCAGGATCACCAGAACCACCGGGAAATGAACGACGGCGGGATGCAGCGGATCGGGCAGCATGGGTACTCCAGGTTGAGTGATGCCACACGATGCCAAGGTCACGTTCGGGTCACAATCGGGCATGTGCCGGAGCAGGGCAATCGCGATATCATTGGCGCCACCCACGACGGATGCCGGAGGCGGAGATGAGTGAACAACCCGAGCGGGGCATGCGGCTGCTGCTGCTGGGCATTGTCCTGCTGATGATCATTGGGGGGACCATCGACATCCTGCTCGATGCCCCCGAACGGTGGTGGTCGGTGCACGTGGTCTATGAGGTCTTCCTCATTGCCGCGGGGCTGCTCGGCGCCGTCTGGCTCTGGCTCGGCTGGGTGACCGCCCGGAGCGAAAACCGGCTGCTCCAGCGCTCGCTCGCCACCAGGCAGGCGGAACGGGACGCCTGGCGGGCCAGCGCCGAGCGCGCATTGGAGGGATTTGGGAGCGCGGTCGGCCGCCAATTCGGGATCTGGGGCCTGACGGGGGCAGAACGGGAAGTGGCGTTGGCCCTCCTGAAGGGCAGGAGTCACAAGGAGATCGCCCGCGACACCGGGCGCAGCGAGCGTACCGCACGGCAGCACGCGGTGGCGGTCTATGAGAAAGCCGGCGTGGCGGGTCGGGCCGAACTGGCGGCGTTCTTCCTCGAAGACCTGATGCTGCCACCCGGTTCTGGCGGCCCCGCTGGGCCGGAACTCCCCACTTCCTGACTACGGGACCTTCTGGTTCGTCACATCGGTGATCCGGCCCCGCCAGTAGGTGTGCCTGCCCTCCGGTAGATCCCACGCCACTTCTGCCCGCTCCGGCACCATCATCCCCGCCACACGTCGGTACTGCCCGCACGATCCGATCCAGGGTGTCAGGACCTGTTGGCCCTCCACTGACCGGTACCGGTCGGCGGAGGTGCCGGTGATTTCGCCGTCCGGACCGAGGTGAAAGTCGATCGAGGCGGTGATGCCGCGATCGGTGAGGGTCGCGCGCGCCGAGTTGTTGTCGATGGCGCTCCAGTGCAGCATGGCGCTGGGGAACAGAGCGGTCGGGACCCAGGGAGTTTCCGCCAGGTACCGCTGCAGCGCCGCCGAAGCGATCTCGGGCGAACCCGACTCCTGGGCGATCGGCAGGAGCGCGCCAAGGGCCGCGTGCATCGTCCCGACGCCTTCCAGGTAGCTGTCGCGCACCCGAACGGACAGGAACGGGGCCATGCGGATGCTGGCATCCCAGATGAGGCCCGGTGGGCTGGTGGCAACGTAGTCGACGGCGGTGAATCGGCTTTCGGCTGCCCCCGGCCGAAGCAGAAAGGTGCCTTCCTGGGTGAGGCGCGCACTCCGGATGAGCCGCCGTTCCGATCCCAGGGCAAAGGCGAAATAGCGGGCGACAGGCGAGGGCACCCCCGACCCGTGGGTCGCCGGCGACCGGCGGCGCCCCGCGTCGATCATGCCGGCGCCCAGCCGGTCCACCGCGCGCTCCGTGGCCCGCCGCCAGCGGAGCTGAGCTACCCAAGAGGCAAGCAACAGGCTCGCCGCGATGCCAACCGCGGCCGCCGCCCCGACCTGCAGCCATCGTGTCATCCGCAACGCTCCTCAGCGCTGACGGCCCGAGGATCAGGGCACCATACACCGGCGACCCTCAACCCGCACTCCAACGTCCGATCCTAGGGGTGTCGGGGTGAACCCAGCATGAAGCTACCGGAAAGGACGGTTGCAGGCCCGCCTCAGGCTGACATCTCACTGTCATGAATCGGGACTACCATTGGCCACTCCCCACCTCGGAACCGGGCCATGGTGTCTCGCGTCATTGTACCGCTCGTATTGCGCCGTACGGCATGTTCCTGATCGTTCTCGGACTCCGGCTCGCGGCGGCCCAGGCCCCCGCGCCGGATTCATTGCATCTCCCCGAGGCGCTCCGCTTCGCCCGAGACCAGCGGGGCACCCTCGTCGCGGCCGGTGCTTCGACCGCGTCGGCTCGTGCCGCCGCCCGGCAACTGCGGGCCCTGCCGAACCCCACCGGCACCTACACCTACAATCAGTCGCCACCGGGGCATCTGATTTCGGTGCAACAGTCGTTTGACTGGCTGCTGCGACGTGGCCCCAACGCCCAGGCCGGTAGCGCCGCCGTGCTCCGCGCGGCGGAGGATTCGCTCCTGGCCGTCGCCGATCTCGAAGCCGAGGTGCGCCGTGCGTGGTACGGTGCTCTCTCCGTGGACCGGGGACGGGCCGTGGCAGAGACCCAGCTGGCCATCGCCGACTCCATGGCACGGATTGCGGCACGCCGGCTGGAGGCCGGCGACATCTCGGCGACCGAACACGACCGGCTGCGCCTGGAACGGGTCCTCGCACTCCAGACCCTGTCGCGCGCACGTGCGGCCGACGCGGGCGCGGTGCTTCGCCTGCGGCGAACGCTGGGCTGGCCCGATTCGGTACCCTGGCCGGCGCTGGCCGGGTCCCTGACGGACGGGCTCGACGACGACTATCCCGCCCCCGCGGCGCTGGAGAATCTCCCGGAGGTTCGCTGGGCCTCGGCCGACTCGGTCGGGGCCAGCGCGTCGCTTCGGAGCGCGCGGGCCGCCCGGGTTCCGCTGCCCAGCCTGGAGGTTGGGCGCCAATACGGCGATCCCTCCTTCCCCGGCAAGGGGTTGTGGCTGGTCGGGGTCAGCCTGCCGTTGCCGCTCTTCGATCGCGGCGGCGCGGCGAGCGCCGCGCAGGCCGCGCACCTGCAGCAGGCCGCGGCGGCGCTGACCGAGGCGCGCTTGGTCGCCCGGCAGCGCGTCGCCGAGGCCGCAGTCCAACTCGAGGAATCGGCAATCCGGGCCAGACTGGCCCGGGACTCACTGCTCCCCGGGTCGAATATCCTCCGGGCCCGAGCGGCCCGAGCCTACGAGCTGGGAGAGACCGGGGTCCTCCCGCTGCTCGATGCGTTGCGCACCGAGCGGGAGATCAACGCCGGCGCCTTGGGAGATCTGCTGGCCTTCCAGGAGGCGCGTGCCGCCTGGCTGGCCCTGAAAGGACATGCCGAATGAGAGCAGCCCTCGTGCTGGCCCTCGGGGTGGTCGGCTGCGCCGGCGCGGACGGCGCGCCGCCCGCCGCCCCCGAAGTCCCGGTGACGCTCGCCACGGTCCGGCGGGATTCTCTGGTGGTGACCATCGACGCCAACGGCCGGCTGGTCTCCCCACCAGACGGCGCCGCGCTGCTCGCCGCGCCCGCGGACGCCATGGTGCGCGAGCTGCGGGTGCAGCCGGGAGCGTCCGTCGGCGCGGGGGAAGTGGTGGTTCAACTCGACGCCCCGGACCTGGTCGCATCCGCCCGGTCGCTTCGGGCGCAGGCCCTGGCGGCGCGGCAGGACGCGGACCGTCAGCGGCAGCTGGTGGCAGAGGGCATCTCCGCCCGCCGACAGGCGGAGGAGCGGGACGCCGCGTCGCAGGCGCTGGAGGCGCAGGCGGCGGCCGCGGAGGCGCTGCTGGAGCGCACCGCCGTCCGGACGCCCCTTGCCGGGGTGGTGTCGCGCGTGATGGTGCGTCGCGGTGAACGGGTCTCCGCGGGAGCGCCGCTGGTGGAGGTCATCAATCCCCTGGCGGTGTACATCGCCGCAACGGTGCCGGCCGGGGACTTGCCGCGCATCCGCTCCGGGCAGACCGGCACCCTGCGGATCGAAGGCGTGGAGACGGAGTGGCCGGTCCGGGTGGAGAGCGTCGGAGCGGTGGTGGATTCGGTGTCCAACAGCGCCACGGTGCTGCTGCGCCCGTCGCGCACCGATCCCATGCTCCGCCCCGGACTGCCGGCGCGGATCCGGCTCCGGGTGGCAGTGCATCACGATGTCCTGATCGTGCCCGCCGCGGCGCTGGTGTACGCCGGTGATGCACCGACGGTCTTTGTGGTGGGGCCGGACAGCGTCGCGCGGGCGCGCAGCGTCACGCCCGGACCGCGCTCTGGCGCGGACCTGGAGGTGGAGGGAGCGCTCCGTCCTGGGGATCGCGTCGTCGTGACCGGCGCCTATGGGCTGCCGGACAGCACCCGGGTCCTGCCACAGGGCGGGCCGCTGCCGTGACGCTGGGGCGTGAAGTCCTTCGTCATCGTGCGGCTGTCATGCTGGCGGCCGTCATGATTACCGCCGCGGGGCTCTGGGCGGTCACCCGGCTGCCGGCGGGGATCTATCCCGAAGCGGAGTTCAACCGGGTGGTGGTGGTCGTCAACGGCGGCACCTTCGAGCCGCGCGACATGGTCGTGGCGGTCACCCGCCCCCTGGAAGAGGGGTTGATCGGAGTCATCGATCTGCGCCGCCTCCGCAGCCGCACCGTGCGCGGCGGCGCGGAGCTGAGCCTCGACTTTCGCCCGGGCGCGGATATGGCCTTTGCCCTGCAGCAGGTGCAGGGGCGGGCTGCTGCCATGCAGCAGGACTTGCCTCCCGGGATCTCGCTGGTCATCGAACGGCTCACTCCCTCGGTGTTTCCGATCCTCCAGTTCGAGTTGCGCGGAGCCAACCCGGTGCTGCTCCGGGACCTGGCCCAGTACACCATCCGGCCCCGGCTGGCTCGGCTCGAGGATGTCGGCACCGTGGAGGTGCAGGGCGGGCTGGTGCGCGAAATCTCGGTCCAGGCCGCGCCGGAGCGGCTGGTGGCCCGGCGGCTTCCCATCACCGAGTTGGCGGATCGGATCCAGACCGGCAACAGCGCCATCGCGGCTGGCCGGCTGGACCGGGAATACCGGCAGTTCGGCGTGATCATCTCCGGGCTGGCGACCACCCCCGACGCCGTGGGCGACCTGGTGGTCCGCAGCGACGGCATCGCTCCCCTCAGTGTCCGGGACGTGGCCACCGTTGGGTATGGGGCGGAAGATCAGTTTCAGCTGGCGGCCGGCAACGGGGAACCGGCGGCGCTCATCAACGTGTCGCGCCAGCCGACGGGGAGCATCCTGCGGGTGGAATCCAACGTCCTGGCCACGGTCGATTCGCTCCGTGCCACCCTCCCGGCGGGCGTCCGGCTGGACCTGGTCTACAACCTGGGCAGCCTGGTGCGGGAGTCCATCGCCAGCGTACGTGATGCCATCCTGCTGGGCGGCCTGCTCGCCGCGGTGGTCCTGTTCCTGTTCCTTGGCCGGCCGAGTCTCACGGCCGCCGCCGCCGCCACGGTGCCGCTGGCGATCGCCGGCACGTTCGGCGGCATGTACCTGCTCGGCGATTCGCTGAACCTCATGTCCCTGGGCGGGATCGCCGTCGCGGTGGGATTGATCATTGATGATGCGGTGGTCGTGGTGGAGAACCTCGAGCGCCATGCCCCGCGCGACGGCACCCGAATGCCGCGGGCGGTGATCGAGCAGGCCCTCGAGGAGATCCTGGGGCCGGTCACCAGCTCGACGATCACCACGGTGGTGGTCTTTGCGCCGCTCGGACTGCTGCAGGGCGTGGTGGGGCAGTTCTTCCACTCCTTTTCCCTGGCGCTGGCCATCGCCGTCCTGCTCTCGCTGGTGTATTCCACCACGCTGCTCCCGGTCGTGGTGGAGCAGCTCCTTCGGCCGGTGGCGGACCACCATCAGGGGCCCTGGCTCAAGCTCGCCCGGCTCGAGGACTGGTACGGCCGGGCGGCCGCTGGGCTCCTGGCTCGCCCAGGCCTCGCCGGGGCGGTCGTGCTCGGCGTCCTCCTGGCGGGCGCCGGGCTGGCCACCCGGCTCGAGACCGGCTTCCTGCCTGACATTGACGAGGGCGGCTTCATCCTGGACTACTGGGCGCCCACCGGAACGTCCCTCGCGGAGACGGACCGGCAGCTGCACCTTCTGGAGACGATCCTGCGCGGCGATACCGCCGTCGCCGCGTTCACCCGGCGCACCGGAGCGGAACTCGGCCTCTTCGCGACGGCCCCGAATCGGGGCGACCTCACCGTCCTCCTCAAGCCCAGGGCCGACCGTGCCGCCTCGGTCTGGGAGGTCATGGATCGCCTGCGGATGCGGCTGGAGCAAAGGGTGCCTGACCTGCGGATCGAATTCCACCAGGTGCAGGCCGACCTCCTCGGCGACCTGACCGGATCTCCGGACCCCGTCGAACTCAAGCTGTTCCATCCCGAGGTCCGCACCGCGGAGGACGCCTCGCGGGAGGTTGCCCGGCAGGTGGAGGAGGTGCCGGGACTCGCGGATCTGTTCGACGGTGTGCAGGGGGATCTCCCCTCTATGGTGGTCCAGGTCGATCCGGTCCGTGCCGCCCGCCTCGGGCTCAGCGTCGCGGAGGTGGGAGCCCAGGCGCGGGCGAGCATGTTTGGTGCTGCGGCGGGCGCGGTGCGTGAGGCCGACCGCCTGGTCGGCATCCGGGTGCGGCTCCCCGACAACGTCCGCTACGATCCACAGGCGCTCCACCGGGTCCCGATCATCGGCCCCCGCGGCTGGGCCCCGCTCGAGACGTTGGGCCGGCTGTCGGATAGCAGCGAGATCAGTGAGCTCACCCGCGAAAACCTGCGGCCGTACGTCGCCGTCACCGGGGCCGTGGATATCACCCGCTCCAGCCTAGGGAGCGTGATGGCGGAGGTGCGGCAGCGGCTGGCCGGGCTCCCGTTGCCGGCCGGCAGCTCCCTCGAATACGGCGGGCAGCAGGCGGGTCAGCGGGAGTCCTTCCGCCAGCTGCTCGTCGTCTTTGCGCTGGCGGCAGGGTTGGTGCTGCTGGTCATGGTGATTCACTTCCAGAGCATCCGGGCGCCGGTGCTCATTCTGCTGGGGTCACTGCTTGGCCTGACTGGTGCGGCGGGCGGGCTGGTCCTCACCGGCACACCATTCAATGTGTCCAGTTTCATGGGCCTGATTCTGCTGGTGGGCCTGGTCGTGAAGAACGGCATCATTCTCTATGACGCGGCCCGGGCTCACGGCGGGGCCGAGGATGCAGCCACCGCCCTGCTCGCGGCAGGCCGGCTGCGGCTCCGGCCGATCCTGATGACCACCCTCTGCACCCTCACCGGCCTCTTTCCGCTGGCGCTCGGCCTCGGCGCCGGAGCGGAACTCCAGCGTCCCCTGGCGATCGCGGTGATCGGCGGGCTGTGCATTTCGACCGTCACCACGCTGCTGCTCCTGCCCGCCGCGCTCCATGCGGCGGGAGCGCTGGCGCGCCAGGAGTGAGCGCCGCGATGCCGGCCACCCGGCGATGCCCCAGACGAGAGCCGACTGGCCCTCGATGCAATGACCGTGCTGGTTCACCCTTATGCAAGGAACTACCATGCGAACCGTATCCGCCGCCCTGGTCACCATCGCCTTCATCGGACTGGGCGCGAGCTCGCTTGCCGCACAACAGCCCGTCGCCAAGATCAAGGAGGAGCACCCCGGCCTCCTGCGGCAGGCGACCGTGACCCCCGATTCGGCCACGGCCATCGCGCTCCGGGCCGTGCCCGGCGCCACGGTGAAGTCGGCTGAAATCGAGAAAGAGGACGGCCGCCTCGTATATTCCTTTGACCTGGTGATCGCGGGTAAGTCCGGGGTCGAAGAGGTCCTGGTGGATGCCAGGACGGGCAAGGTGGTCTCGAAGGAGCATGAGGATGAAGCCGCGGAACAGGCGGAACAGCAGCACGACGCCCGCCCGCCGCGCTGAGAGCGAGGTCCGGTGCGGGTGCTGATCGTAGAGGACGACCCCGAAGTCGGCGACCTGCTGGTCCGCACGGTGCAGCGTGCCGCCTGGGCCGCCGACCTCGTCCGCACCGGAGCCGCGGCGCTGGCCGCGCAGGCGGTCAATGCCTACGACCTGGTCATCCTGGACCTGGGGCTGCCGGATATGGACGGCACGGAGGTCTGTCGCACCTGGCGCGCCGGCGGCGCCCGGGTACCGGTGCTGATGCTCACCGCCCGCGGCGCGCTGGATGACAGGGTCCAGGGCCTCGACAGCGGGGCGGACGACTACCTGGTCAAGCCCTTTGCGGCGGAGGAGCTGCTGGCGCGCATGCGGGCGCTCTCCCGCCGGCCGGAGGATCCGCTGCCGGTGGTGCTCTGCGTGGACGATGTGAGTCTCGATACCGCGAACCGCGAGGTCCATCGCGGCGCGCGCGCGATCAGTCTGTCGGGCCGGGAATACGCGCTCCTCGAGTACCTGCTCCGCAACCCGGGCCGGGTGCTCGATCGCGGCCGCATCCTCGAGCATGTGTGGGACGACAACTTCGACCCCATCGGCAACGCGGTGGACGTACTCGTGGGCCGGGTGCGGCGCAAGCTGGATCCCGACGGCACCCGGCCCCTGATTCACACCATCCGCGGGGCAGGGTACATGCTCAGCACACGGGCGCCAATCCATGGCGCGTAGCCGGCTGCGGCTGCGGATCGCAGTCTGGTTTGCCCTGGCGTACCTGCTGGGACTCGCCGCGCTGAATCTCTCGCTGTACGTCTCCCTGCGGCTCCGGGCCGACCGCCGCCTGACCCAGCAGATGGAAACCCTGGCGGGGACGCTGCAGCAGGCGGTGCTCCTCGAGCTCTCGGAGACGCCGGATTCCGGCCTGGCAGGGGCCGGCCGCGAAGCTCTGCGGGAGTGGGCGGCGCCGCCTGGAGCCTATCGCGTCGTTGATGCCCAGGGGCACAACCTGGCCGAGCGCGGGCCGGCGGCATGGCTGGCCGCGGCGGACCTCGCGCCCCTGACCGTGCCGGTGTGGACCGGCACTCCCGCCGAGGAAGATCCGGTGCGGCGGGTGGTGGCCTGGCATACGGAACAGCCTCGGTTCGGCGTGGTGGTGACCGCCAGCGCGCTGGGAACGGAAGAAGAGAATGAAGTGCTCGCCTGGTGGCTCGGGCTCAGTCTCCCCCTGGTGGTGCTGCTCGGCCTGGGCGGGGGCTACGTCCTGTCCCGGCGGGCCCTGCGACCCATCGACGACTTGCGGGAAGCCATTGCGGAAATCTCGCCCACGGCGCTGCACCAGCGGCTGGTGGTCGCCACGCCACCGGATGAACTGGACGGCGTGAAGCTGCAGTTCAACGCCCTCCTCGACCGGCTGGATCTGGCCCAGCGCGCCAACCGGCGCTTCCTGCGCCAGGCCGCCCACCAGATCCGGACGCCCCTGACCCTAGTCATGGGTGAGGCATCACTCGAACTGCAGGGACCGGCGAGCGACGCTCTGCCCGCCCTGCGGCGGATCCGGCATGCGGCCGAACAGATGCAGCGCCGGGTGGACGACCTCTTCCTGCTGGCCGAAGCGCAGGCGGGGTCCCCGCCTGCCGTGGATGAGGTCGTGGACCTCGAGGAATTGCTGTTGGAATCCGCCGAGGCCATGCGGGGCCGGGCGCACCAGCTGGGACGTCCGCTCCGCTTGCGCGAGGTGGCGCCGCGCATGGCCCGGGGGAACCGGGCCCTGCTGCAGGAGTCGGTGATGGAACTCATCGAGAACGCGCTGCGGCACGGCGTCGCGGGGTCGGCCGTGGAGCTGGGGACGCTGGCGGGAGAGCGGCCGGGCCTGCTGGTGGCCAGCGCCGGCGTGCCCTTCACCCTCAATCCCGCCGGCAGCGATCCGCTGACCGAGGGACAGGACCATGGCCTGGGGCTCGCCATCGTGCAGTGGATCGCCCGGATTCACGGTGGCCGTCTGGAAGTGACGTCGGACAACGGGTCCAACGAGGTGACGCTGATCCTCCCCGCCGAATAGGAGTTCCGCGCGGCCGCGGTCGGAGGAACCCGGGCCCGATCCTGTGCCGGGACGCTTGGCGCCGGTCCGCGAGGGTGGTTAGTTTGTCGCCTGCAGGACCAGCTGGACAGGTGTCCGAGTGGCTGAAGGAGCCGGTCTCGAAAACCGGTAAACCCGCAAGGGTTTCGAGGGTTCGAATCCCTCCCTGTCCGTGGCAGTGCCCGCCCATCCCCGCCCGTTCCTCCGGCGGATAGCTTTCCCCCCATGGCGCCGACGCTCGATCAATTCCACGGATGCGTCCTCGGGCTGGCCCTGGGCGATGCGCTCGGCGCCGTCGTCGAGGGCCGGCGCCCGGAGGAGGCGCGGCGGTATGTGGACCTGATGCTGGCGACCGCCGGGGCAGAGCCCCGTGGCCGGCCGCCGTACGAGTTCGGCCAGGTCACCGACGATACCCAGCTCATGCGGGAACTGCTGCTGAGCATCGCCGAGGCCGGGACGTTCGACCCGGCACGATTCGCCGAGCGGCTGCGGACGTTTGTTGGAGCGGGGGACCTCATCGGCGGCGGCAAGGCGCCCCTCGCAGCGACCATGGCGCTCTCACTGGGTGTCCCCTGGCGTCAGGCCGGCATTGCAAGACCCTACGCGGGGAACGGCGCCGCCATGCGGGTGGGTCCGCTCGGGCTCCTCTATGGCCATGACCCGGCGCTCCTCACCCGTGTCGTGACAGACCAGTCGCAGGTCACCCACCGCGATCCCCGCGCCGCCGCAGGCGCACTGGCGATCGCCCTGGCCGCGGCGCGCGCCAGCGCCCGGCAGCCGATCGTGATTGAGGAGTTCCTGGGGGGGATCGCCGAGATCGTGGCGACAGTCGACGGCGGCGTGGCCGACGCGGTGCGAGGGGTGGGAAACTGGGCACCGCTGCCGATGGCCCAAGCGCTGGAGTACCTGCGGGATGAGCCGATCGGCCCCGACTGTGCCTGGCCGGGGGACGACGGGGTGTCACCCTTTGTGACCGGCAGCGTCTGCTGGAGCCTCTACGCTTTCCTTCATCATCCGGAATCGTGGTGGGACGCGGTCTGCCTGGCCATGCGGGTGGGAGGAGACACCGATACCCTGGCTGCCATGACCGGCGCCATTGCCGGAGCCCGGCACGGCGGCGGGGCGCTCCCCGCGTCGCTCGTCGCCCGGCTCACCGACCGGGGCCGCTGGGATCGGGACGATCTCGCCGGGCTGGCCGCGCGGTGCCACGCCCTGGCGGGATCGCTCCCGGGGTAGGTCAGCGGCCTACTGCAGATTCTGCCTGAGTTTGGCGATGTCCAGCATGGGAACCCCCCCTTCGGTCGGCACCAGCACGACCAGGTTGTTGGACCCCTTCATGTCGTGCAGGACCTCCAGGTACTGCTTGGTCAGCGCCTCGGCCGTGAGGGTCTGGTTGAGCAGCCGCTGCTGATCGCTCTGCAGGCGGGCCACCTCCACGCGGTGCCGCTCGGTCTGGATCTGCTGTTCCTGCGCGATCTTGCCGTTGATGGCCGCCACCACCTGTTCCGGCGGCTGCAGGTCCCGCAGGAAGAACGCGGTGACCTCCGCGATCCGGAACGGCTCCCCGCCGGAGCGCGGCTGGGTGATGAGGGCGGAGTCGACCAGGGCCTGCATGTAGTGGGCGATCTCGGTGCGCTTGGAGATGTCATTGATCGAGAAGCGCACCATCCCGTCACGGACTCCCTGGCGGATCGCGTTATGGACGATCGAGTGGATCTGCTCCTCGGTGCCGATCTCGAGGAAGATGCGCGGCGCATCCTGGGGGTTGATCTGCCACCGAAGGCCGGCATCAACCGTCATGCCCATCTGTTCGCTGGAGAGCGCCTCGATGGACTCGGCCTCATCCCCGGCCTGCGGGAATTGTTCTTCCCGGGTGGAATAGCGCTCCACCGAGGACCAGGGCGCCACCACGTGGATACCCGGAAGGTAGGGCCGCTCGTCCACCGTGCCGAAGGCGTGCTTCACCCCCACCTGGCCCGGGTCGACGACCACTATCAGGGCCCCAAGCATGATCACCGCGCCGAGACTGGCAAACGCCAGCGCCATGGCGCGCAGCATTCCGGGACTCCTGCTACCCGTCGCCCCGGACCGGGCAACCATCATGAAGAACGAGATGAACAGCAGGACGCCGCCGAAGACGAGCTTGCCCATGGTAGACCTGGTGAGGGAAGGGGCGGAGAAGGTAAGGCCTCACGGCGCAACGGGCCAGCCGGTCACGATTGTTGACACTGTCTCGGGCCAGCCACTAAGTTGAGCCCCCGCAGCGTCTCGGGACGGGTGCTCGAGTGGTTTAAGAGGCACGCCTGGAAAGCGTGTAAACCTGCAAGGGTTTCGCGGGTTCGAATCCCGCCCTGTCCGTTGTCCGCCGTCGTCTGGAACGACCCTCCGGTGCCACGCGCCGGAGGGTCGTCCGGTCTTCCGGCCGTACTGGCACTCCAGGGGAACCGATCGCTCCTCGCCAGCGTATCTTTCAGATAGCCCCCTTTGGAGTCGCGCATGCTGATCCGCCCCCCCCCCGACATCCCGACCGCCGAGATCACCGACGAGCGCCTGTACCTGAACCGCCGGGAGTTTCTGAGCGGACTGGCCGCCGCGGGCGTGGTGCTCTCTGCCGAAGAGCGGAATGCCATCTCCGCCGGGCTGGCGCGGGTGCGGGGCCCGAAGGACGACCCACTCACCCCCTACGAGTCGGTCACGACCTACAACAACTTCTACGAGTTCGGTACCGACAAGGACGACCCCGCCCGCCAGGCGAAAGACTTCAAGGTCCGACCCTGGAAGGTCCGGATCGAGGGAGAGATCGCCCGGCCCGGGGACTACGATTTTGACGACCTGGTCAAGCCCTACAAGCTGGAAGAGCGGGTCTACCGGCACCGCTGCGTGGAGGCCTGGAGCATGGTGGTGCCCTGGCTGGGGTTTCCGCTGAAGGACCTGATTGCGCGGCTGGAGCCGACCAGCCGGGCCAAGTACATCGAGTTCACCACCCTGCTGGACCCCAAGCAGATGCCGGGGCAGCGCTCCGCCATCCTGCCTTGGCCGTACGTCGAGGGGCTCCGCCTGGACGAGGCGCGGCACCCGCTCGCGATCCTGGCCACCGGCCTCTACGGCAAGCCGCTGCCCAACCAGAACGGAGCCCCGATCCGGCTGGTGACGCCGTGGAAATACGGGTTCAAGGGCGGCAAGTCGATCGTCCGGATCCGGTTCACCGAGACCATGCCGACGACCACCTGGGCGGCGGCGGCGCCGGATGAGTACGGCTTCTTCGCCAACGTGAACCCCGCGGTGGATCATCCCCGCTGGAGCCAAGCCCGGGAACGCCGCATCGGCGAACTGTTCAAGCGCCCGACGCTGCCCTTCAACGGCTACGCCGACCAGGTGGCCAGCCTGTATGCCGGCATGGACCTCCGCCGCAACTTTTGAGTTTCCTCCGACGGTGACGCTCCGACAAGCGCAGGTCCTCAAGGCGGCGGTCTTCCTCGCCTGCCTCGGCTCCGCCGCGTGGCTGCTCTGGGGCGCGGTCGGAGGCGGCAGTCTCGGCGCCGACCCGGTGAAGACGCTCCAGATCGTCACCGGCCTGACCACGCTGATCCTGCTCTTCATCACCCTCGGGGTCACCCCGCTGCGCCGGTTCCTGTCGTGGAACTGGCTCGGACCGCTCCGGCGGATGCTGGGCCTCTTTGCCTTTGCCTACCTCGTCGGGCACGCCCTGATCTACTTCGTCTTTGACCAGTCACTCGACCCCCGGCTGATCTGGGACGACACCATCGAGCATCCCCGTATCGCGGTCGGGTTCCTGGCCTTTCTGCTCCTGATTCCGCTGGCGCTGACGTCCACCGACCGGGCCATCCGCACCCTGGGCAAGCGCTGGGGGCGGCTCCACCGGCTGATCTACCCGGCCACCCTGCTCGGCGTGGTGCATTACCTCATGGTCCAGAAGCTCGATCTCCGGGAGGGGTTCGTCTTTGCGGGGGTCTTCGGAGCCCTCATGCTGGCCCGGGTTCCTGCCCTCGTGGCGCGGAAGGGAGGGAGACGCGGCTGACCCCTGCCGACCGGCCCACAGACCGACTAGTTTCCCCGCCAACTACCATGCCCTCACGGTCCATTCTCCTCGACGAGCGAGCCATCGCCCGGGCGCTGACGCGCATGGCCTCGGAACTCGTTGAGCGCACCCAGGGTGGCGAGCACCTGGTCCTGGTCGGCATCCAGCGCCGCGGGGTCGAACTGGCCCAGCGCCTGGGCCAGCTGATCCAGCAGATGGAGGGCCGGCCGATCCCCTGCGGCAAACTGGATATCACGCTCTACCGGGACGACCTCCAGGCCATCGGCGCCCGTCCGGTCATCGGCGAGACCCAGATCCCCGGCGACCTCGAAGGCCGCACCGTCGTCATCGTGGACGATGTCCTCTACACCGGCCGGACCATTCGCGCGGCCCTCGACGAACTCGCCGATTTCGGCCGGCCCAAGCGGATCCTGCTCTGCGTCCTGGTGGACCGCGGCGGGCGCGAATTGCCCATCCAACCGGATGTCGTCGGGCTGGGACAGGCCACCGGCCCCGGCGACCGGGTGGATGTGCTGGTCCAGGAGCTCGACGGCCGGGACGCCGTCGAGCTGGTGCGGGGATCGTGACCCCGGTCCCGTCCCTCGGGAAGGACCTGATCGGGCTCGAGTACCTGTCGCCCGAGCAGATCGGCCTGATTCTGGACACCGCCGAGCCCTTCAAAGAAGTGAGCGAGCGGCAGATCAAGAAGGTGCCGGCGCTCCGCGGCAAGACCATCGTCAATTTGTTCTTCGAAGCCTCCACCCGCACCCGCATCTCCTTCGAATTCGCCGAGAAGCGACTCTCCGCGGATACCGTCAACGTGGCGACGGCGATCAGCTCGGTGTCCAAGGGAGAGACTCTGGTGGACACCGCCCGGAATCTCGAGGCCATGCGGATCGACATGGTGGTCATCCGCCACCCCGCCTCCGGATCGGCCGAGTTCCTGGGCAACCGCATCCGGTCCAACGTGATCAATGCCGGCGACGGCAAGCACGAGCATCCCACCCAGGCCCTGCTCGACCTGCTGACCCTGCGGGACAAGTTCGGCCGGATTGCCGGACTCAAGGTGGCCATCTGCGGGGACGTACTGCACAGCCGGGTGGCCCGCAGCAACATCTGGGGGCTCAAGAAAATGGGCGCCGAGGTGGCCGTGTGCGGACCGGCCAGCCTGCTGCCGCGCGATGTCCAGGCCCTCGGCGTGCAAGTCATTCCCCGGATCGACGATGCCATCGCCTGGGCCGACGCCCTGAACGTCCTCCGGCTGCAACTCGAGCGCATGACCGGCGGGTTCATTCCGTCGCTACGGGAGTACAACCGGGTCTTCGGGGTCACCCGGGAGCGGCTGGAGCGCGCGGCCAAGGATATCGTGATCCTGCACCCCGGCCCGATGAACCGCGGGGTCGAGATCGACAGCGACGTGGCCGACGGCCCGTTCAGCGTGATCCTGCCGCAGGTCACCAACGGGGTGGCTGTCCGGATGGCGGTGCTCTACCTGCTGGCCGGCGGCGCTCCCGACTGGCAGCACCAGGGAGGCAGCGAGTGATACGCCCCATCTTGATCCGGGGCGGGCGGGTCATCGACCCCTCACGGCGGAGCGACGGGACCGCCGACGTCTATCTCGCCGAGGGGCGGGTGGCCTCCGTGGGGCAGGGGATCGTGGGCGAGGACGGCTGCCTGGTCATCGAGGCGGCCGGGAAGGTGGTCGCCCCGGGGCTCATCGACCTGCACGTGCACCTGCGCGAACCGGGCTTCGAGGACCTGGAGACCGTGGCCACCGGCGCCATGGCCGCCGCCGCCGGCGGCTTCACCGCCGTGTGTGCCATGCCGAACACCGACCCGCCGCTGGATAACCAGGGCGCCATTGGGTTCGTCGTCAGCCAGGCCCAGAAGGCGGGCAAGGCGCGGGTCTACCCCGTGGGCACCATTTCGGTGGGCCAGAAAGGGGAAAAGCTCTCGGAATTCGGCGAATTGATGGGGGCGGGCGCGGTGGCCATCAGCGACGACGGCAAGCCGGTCATGAACAGCCACCTGATGCGCACGGCCCTCGAATACGCCAAGACCTTCGGGATTCCCGTGGCCGACCACTGCGAGGAGCTCACGTTGGCCACCGGCGGCGCCATGCACGACGGGCTGGTGGCCACCCGGCTCGGCCTCCAGGGCATCCCCGCGGCGGCCGAGGAGATTCACGTCGCCCGGGATATCATTCTATCGCAGCTCACCGGCGGGCACATTCACCTATGCCATATGAGCACCCGGGGGTCGGTTGCCCTCATCCGCCGGGCCAAGGACCTGGGTCTGCGGGTGACGGCCGAGGTCACCCCGCACCACTTCACCCTGACCCACGAGGCGTGCGAGGGTTACAACACCAACGCCAAGATGAATCCGCCGCTGCGCGAGGAGGCGGATGTCGAGGCGTTGCAGGGGGCGATCAAGGACGGCACGATCGATGTCATCGCCACCGACCACGCACCCCATCATTACGACGCCAAGGAGCGGGAGTTCGACGAGGCGCCCAACGGCATCCTGGGCCTGGAAACCGCCTTCGGGCTCGCGGTGACCCAGCTGGTGCGCCCCGACCTGGTCACGCTGCCCGACCTGCTGTATCGGATGAGCACCCGCCCGGCCCAGCTGTTCAACCTCCCGGGCGGCTCCCTGGCGGTGGGGGCGCCGGCCGACGTGGTGATCCTCGATCCCGAGGCGCAGTGGACGGTGGACCCGAGTCGCTTCTATTCAAAGAGCCGCAACACGCCGTTTGGCGGGCGCACGCTCCGCGGCCGGGCCGACCTGACGATCGTGCGGGGAAGAGTCGTCTACGAGCGCGCCGGCGGCTGACCCATGCTCGCACCGGCGCAGGCGGCCGCGCAGATCGTCCACTGCTGCCGGCGGCTCCGGGAAGCGGGGCTGATCGCCGGACAGGACGGCAACATCTCGGTCCGGATCGGCACCGACCGGCTGCTGGTGACACCCCGCGGCCTCTCCAAGGCCGATCTGGTCCCGGCCGACCTGGTGCAGGTCGACCTCGCGGGCCATCGGACCGGCGGCTTTCGTGAGGCCACGAGCGAGTTAGATTTGCATGTGCGGATTCATCGGGTCCGGCCGGATGTCACCGCCGTGATCCATGCCCATCCGCCCACGGCGACGGGGCTGGCGCTGGCCGGGGAAGGGCTGTCGGGTGATCTTCTCCCCGAGATCACGATGCTGTTCGGGAACGTGCCGGTCGTTCCTTATGCCCGGCCCGGTTCCACGGAGCTGGCCGATGCGGTGGAGCCCCAGCTCGCTGGGCGGGCGGGTCTGCTGCTGGCCAATCACGGCGCGGTCACCTGGGGGAAGGATCTCCCCGACGCGCTGATTCGGATGGAGAGCATGGAACACGCGGCGAGGATTCTGCTCGCCGCCCGACAGGCCGGTCGTATCCACCGGCTGACCCCCGGGCAGGTGCAGGAGCTCACGGGCCCAGGAGAGAACCCCGGACATGACCAAGGCGACCGCAGACAGCGGTAATCCCATCGATCGGCTGCTCGAGGACCGGGCCCAGTTCGTCAACTGGCTGGCTCGGCTCAACTCTCCCGGCGAGGGCGGCGGCAGCGTCCCCGAGAGCGTGCGGGCTCGGGTGCGCCTGGACTACGAACGCCGACTGGACGCCGTGCTGCAGGAGCTCCGCAGCCACGTCACCTCCATCGAGGAACAGGTCGGGGACCTCACGGCCCGCCACGGCGCCCTCCACAGCCGGGAGCAGGAACAGCTGGAGCAGCTGGCCGAAGCCGAGGTCCGCCACCTGGTCGGCGAATACGATGAGCGGCTCTGGGACGGAATTCGCACCGAACGGATGAAGGTGATCCAGCAGATCCGGGACGAGTTGCAGCAGACCAGCGCGGAGATTGCGCGCCTGACTGAAGTGCTGGCCACGATTCGCACGCCGGTCCCTCCCGCACCCGAACCCGAGCCCGCACCGCCACCGCCACCGCCGACCCCACCGGTCGCGGCGTCCTCGCCCCGGCCGCCGGTCAGGATGCCGGAGGCTGCACCGCCCCGTCCCGAACCGGAAACACCGCCGGTCCGGCCAGCCACCACCGCGCCGCCGCAGGCACAGGCCGAGATCCCTTTCAAGGCGATCACCCCCAAGCCTCAGCCGGCGGCCACGCCGAAGCCTCCGGTCAAGAAGGAGGAGGCGCCGGGGCGCACGCTGTGGTTTCCTTCGGGGAAGCCCTCCGAAACACCCCCGCAGGGGGCCAAGGTGGACGAACTGGCCTTCATCAAGTCCATCGACGCACCCCCGGCTCCAGGGCCGACCGGCGCGCCAACCCCGCCACGGTCCCGGCCCAGCGGCGGTTTCATCAAGGCCGACAATGCCCTGACTCCGCCACCGGAGCCGGCCCCCAAGGCCACCGCGTCCGTGCCTCCGGCCCAGGTGACCAAGGAGCGGCCGAGCCAGGGAGGAGGCCAGAAGACCCTGAAGTGTGGCGAGTGCGGGACCCTGAACCGGCCCACGGAGTGGTATTGCGAGCGCTGCGGGGCGGAGCTGGCGGCGCTGTGACCGGTCAGTAGAGACGGCAGGGGGCGTTGAAGTCTCAGCGCAAGAAAAGGGTGGGAATCGGCCTCCGATTCCCACCCTTGCGTTAGTATGCGATCCTGGCCCTGGCCGCCCGGGTTACTGCTTGGCGGCCACCAGTTTGTGGAGCCGGCTCTTGGCCCGACTGGCGGTATTCTTGTGCACCAGATTCTTGCGGCCGGCGCGGTCGAGGAGGCGCGCAGCCTCGCGATAAGCCACCTGGGCCTCAGCGGCCGTGGTGGCACTGCGGACCTTCTTCACGGCGGTGCGGAGCTGGCTGCGGCGAACGCGGTTACGCTCGTTGGCGGAGCGTGACTTCCGGAGCGCTTTCTTGGCAGACTTGATACGGGGCACGGACCACCTCGGGTTCGGACCGACAGCACCGGCCCGGAGGGGCCGTGGGAAGCGGGGATTGTAGACACAAAGGCACGCAAGGTCAAGCGCTGGACGGGTTTCAGGAGTGTCGACGGGGGGTTAGATTGCCCCGCCTTCATGCAAGATTTCATTCTCGCCGCGCCGATTCTGCTCTTTGCCCTCGTGGCCCACGAGTATGCCCACGCGCGGACCGCGCTCTGGCAGGGGGACGACACCGCCTATATGCTGGGACGGGTAACCCTCAACCCGCTGCCGCATATTGACCCGATCATGACCATCCTGGTGCCGGTGCTGCTGTGGTATTCCAGCAATGGAGCGTTCGTCTTCGGGGGAGCCAAGCCGGTCCCGGTCGTGCCACGCAAGTACCGCAACTACGTCCGCGGCGACATCATCGTCTCCTCCGCCGGGGTGATCACCAACTTTGTTCTGGCCTTGGTCTGCGCGCTGGTCTTCCTGGCGCTGGGTGCCCTCGGTGGGGCCGTGCCGGGGATCACGGATCAGGTGAGCATCCTGCAGCGCATGATGATGCTGGGCATCTGGGTCAACCTGCTGCTCTGCTTCTTCAACCTGATTCCCATCCCGCCGCTGGACGGCTCGCATCTCTTCTATCACGTGCTGCCCCCGGCGTGGGGCGCCCGGTACCGGCAGCTGGGCAATTTCGGGTTCCTGCCCCTCATGGCGCTGCTGATCTTCTTCCGTCCCCTGACCAGCTTCTTCCTGTTCCCGGCCCAATGGGTGATGATCCACCTGGCCACCGGCATCGCCCAGTTCGGGGTGGGGGATGCCTGGAACATTTTCGCCAGCTGATGACCAGCCCGGCCGCTCCCACCTCCGCGCTCGGCGCCGACCCCGGTTTCGTCGTCCGGCTGGATGCGTTTTCCGGACCGCTGGACCTGCTGCTGCATCTGCTGCGCGAAGAGCGCATCGACATCGCCGACATCCCGATCGCCCGGATCGCGGACCAGTTCCTCAGCGCGATCCAGGACCTCGGGCTCAACCAGGCCGCCGACTATCTGGAGATGGCGGGACGGTTGCTGCGCCTGAAGGTGCAGATGCTCCTGCCCCGGCGCGAAGGAGAAGAGGGGTGGGAGGATCCGCGCCACGAGCTGGTCCGCCGGCTGCTCGAGTACCAGCTGGTCAAGGAGGTCGCGACCTGGCTGGAGCGGGCCCATAAGCGGCGGGCCGATCAGTACCCCCGGGGCTTCCTGCCGCCGCCCCCGGAGCTTCCGCCGGCGCCACTCACCCTGGACCTGCTCGAACTGCTCAAGGTGGTGGAGCGGGTCATCTCCGAGATCCCCTCGCCGGTGCTGCACCGGGTGGTGGCCCGCCCGCTGGACACGGAGGGCGCCATCCGGCGGCTCGAAGCCCTGCTGGCCGAGCGTGACGAGTTTACCTGGCTGGAGGCGGTGGGACCCCGCCCGACCATCGTGGCAGTGCTCTCGACGCTGCTGGCGCTGCTCGAGCTGGCCAAACGGGGCGCCCTCCGGCTCAGTCAGCCGGGCGCCTTCCAGCCCATGATGGTGCACCGCGACAACCGGGAGCGGCTGGACGCCGCGCAGTTGGCGTCCACCAATGGCGGGCCCGATCGGCCCGCCGCTATCCTGTTACCGGATGCTGCGCCCCCACCCGAGGCCCAGCCGATGCCGGCGCCCCAGATGACCGTGACCGAGGTTGCCCGTGAAGCCCCTGACTCAGCTCATTGAAGCCGCGCTGTTCGCCGCCGATCGCCCGATCACCGTCGAGGAGCTGCAGACCCTCGATCCGGAAGCGGCCCTGGCCGACGTCCGCACCGCGCTGGACGACCTGCGGGAGCACTACGACTTCGACGGTCACTCCGTGGAGGTCGTGGAACTGGCCGGCGGCTACCAGGTGCTGACCCGCCGCGCCTTTGCCGAAGCCATTGAGCGGGCCCAGTTCGCGGTCCGGACGCCACGCCTCACCACCGCCGCCATGGAAACCCTGGCGGTCATCTCGTACCGCCAGCCGGTGGGGCGGGCGGAGATCGAGGAGATTCGCGGTGTCTCGGCGGGCGGCGTGCTGCGCAGCCTGCAGGAGCGCGGCCTGATCGAGGTCGTGGGCCGGAGCGAGGCGATCGGCCGTCCCCTGCTGTACGGCACCGCGCCCCTGTTCCTCGAGCTGCTGGGCCTTCGGGACCTGGCCGAACTGCCCCGGAGCGAGGAGTTCAGCATCGCGCTGCAGCCGCACAAACCCGAAGTGGGTGACTCCGAAGACGCGGCCGCGTCGGTCCCGGCGGAAACATGAGCGAGATGCGGGTGCAGCGCGCGCTGGCACGCGCCGGCATTGCTAGCCGGCGGGCGGCGGAGCAGCTGATCGAGGCCGGCAAGATCCGGGTCGATGGCAAGGTGGCCACCATCGGCATGAAGGTCGATCCCGAGAAGCAGCGCATCACCGTCGGCGGCAAGCCGATCCCGCGCGTGGATACCACCCGCTGGATCGCCTTCCACAAGCCGATGGGCGTGGTCACCACCGCCAACGACGAGGCGGGTCGCCGCGCCGTGCTGGATTTCTTTCCCGGCATTCCGGGGATCACCTACGTGGGCCGCCTGGACGTCAACACCACCGGACTCCTCCTGCTGACCACCGACGGCGACGCCGTCCATCGGTTGACGCACCCCCGGTATCGCATCCCCCGCAGTTACGTCGCCCTGGTGCATGGCCGGCCGACGGCGGAGATCGAAGCGGCCATGAACCGCCCGGCGCAGATCGACGGCCGGCCCGTGGTCCCGACCCGGCTCCGGGTCCGGCCCGGCAAGGACGGACGGAGCATCCTGGATCTGACTCTCATCGAAGGCCGGAATCGTATTGTGCGGCGCTGGGCCGAGACCCTGGGGCTCAAGGTGGAACGGCTGGCGCGCCTGTCGTACGGTCCGGTCCGGCTCGGGGACCTGCCGGTGGGCACCTCCCGGCCGCTGCTGCCGGCGGAAGAAGCGGGACTCTACGCGGCGATCGGGATGGGGCCCCAGAAACCGGGGAAGCCACGCCGCTAGGCGCGGCATCGGGCGGCGAGGCCGGACTGTGAGCGCCGTCACCAGTGCATGTGTGGGGTGACAGGTGAGCGGTGATGCAGTATCCTCAAACTCGCTCATGCCGCGCGCCTCCGCTGACCGGCCGCCGTCGACTCCTGGCATGCACACCAGGCTCACCTTTCCGCCCCCACAGGTCATGACCGCACGACCCTCCGGTTCCACGCGCACAGTAGATGCCGGCCCGATCCAGCAGGTCGTGGCGGAGGTCGGGAAACGGATCGTGGGGCAGGAAACGATGATCGAGCGGCTGATGGTCGGGCTGCTGACCGGCGGGCACATTCTCCTCGAAGGTGTGCCCGGCCTGGCCAAGACCCTGGCGGTGAAGACGCTTTCGGAAGTCATCGAGGCCAGCTTCTCCCGCATCCAGTTCACGCCCGACCTCCTGCCGGCCGACCTCATCGGGACCATGGTGTTCGACCCCCGCACCCAGGAATTCCGGGTCAAGCAGGGGCCGATCTTCGCCCAGATCATCCTGGCCGACGAGGTGAACCGCGCCCCGGCCAAGGTGCAGGCGGCGCTCCTGGAGGCGATGCAGGAACACCAGGTCACCATCGGCGGGACCAGCTTCATACTGGAGGAGCCGTTCCTGGTGCTGGCCACCCAGAATCCGATCGAGAACGAGGGCACCTATCCGTTGCCCGAGGCGCAGCTCGACCGCTTCATGCTCAAGGTGCGGGTGGGCTACCCGACCCGCGACCAGGAGAAGGAGGTCCTCCTCCGGCGCAGCGGCAGCGAGGAGACGCCGGTGCGCCGGCTGCTCGATCCGGCCACGATCCTGGCGCTCCGGGAAACCATCGCGGCCACCTACCTCGACCAGAAAGTGGTCGATTACATCGTTGACCTGGTGCGGGCCACCCGCGATCCCTCGGTGGTCGGCCTGACCAATCTCAAGCCGCTGGTGGCGTTCGGCGCCTCGCCCCGGGCCTCGATCGCCCTGGCGCAGGCGGCCCGGGCCCACGCCTTTCTCCGCGGCCGGGGTTACGTGATCCCCGAAGACGTGCGGGCCATGGCGCTGGACGTGCTCCGGCACCGCGTCCTGCTCACTTTCGAGGCCGAGGCCGAAGAAATTGATGCCGATCAGGTGGTGACCCGCATCCTGGACGCCGTCCCCGTCCCGTAACAGTGGTGCCGGACTCCGGGAGACGGCGTCGCGGTCTCCCTCTCCCGTTCTCCGTCCCCGGGTGCCATGCCGACCATCTCCCCCGAGATCCTCAAGCAGGTCAAGCTCATCGAGCTCCGCTCCCGCGGGCTGGTCGCGTCGCTGTTTGCGGGTGACTACCGCTCGGTGTTCCGGGGGCAGGGCATGGAGTTCGCCGAGGTGCGGCAGTACGAGCATGGCGACGATTTCCGCGCCATCGACTGGAATGTCTCCGCCCGGCTCGGGCACCCGTACGTCAAGCGCTACACCGAAGAGCGTGAACTGACGCTGATGCTCATCGTGGACCAGTCGGGCTCCACCCATTTCGGCATCCCGCGGACCAAGTCCGGCCTGGCCATCGAGGTGGCCTCGATCCTGGCGCTGGCGGCGGCGAGCACCAATGACCGCGTGGGCGCGCTGCTCTTTGCCGAAGACGTGGAGCGGGTGGTGCCGCCAGCCAAGGGGCGCCGTCACGCGCTCCGCATCATCCGGGACCTCGTGGCCTTCCGCCCCTCGGGCCGACGTACCAATCTGGCGGCCGCGCTCCGCTATGCCAGCGACCTGCTGGGCCACCGGTCCATCGTGGTGATCCTGTCCGATTTCCTGGCCGCGGGCTGGGAGCAGCCGCTCCGGCAGTTGGCCGTGCGGCACGATGTCGTAGCCATTGCGGTGGAGGATCTGCGGGAGACCGACCTGCCCGATGCCGGCTGGGTGGAACTGGAAGACGCCGAGACCGGCCAGCGGCGCCTGGTGGATACCGGAGCCCGCGAGGTCCGCGGCCGGCTACGGGCGCTGGCCGAGCGGCGGCGCGAGGAACGGCATCGCTCCTTCGGCGCGGCCGGCGTGGATCACGTGACGATCAACACCTCCCGGGACTACACCACCACCCTCCGCCGCGCCTTCGCGCTGCGCGCCCGCCGGCTGCACCGATGATCCCGCTGCTGCTGCTGCTGCAGGTTGCCCAACCCACGGTGGGCGACACGATCTGGATCGAACGATCGGTCGAGGCTCCGGCCGGCGCAGAGGTGCGGGCCACCAACTGGGCGCCCGAGGGCATGCTCACGCTGCTCGGCCGGCCCCTGCTGCGGCGCGAGGGGACCCGGACCATCGTGGCGTATCCCGCCGTGGCCTGGGCCGCCGGCCGGCACCTGGTCCGGGTGCCTGGCCCGGTCGTCATCCGTCCCGATGGGACGACCGACTCGCTGCCGGCGGAAACCCGGACCATCGACGTGGCCAGCGTCCTCCCGTCCGGGACCCCGCCGGATCAGATCCCGGTCCAGCCTCAGACGGGCATCCTCGCCGAACAGATCACCACCCCCTGGCCGCTGGTCGCCGCGTTGGGGTTTGCCGGCGCCCTGTTCGCCGCGTTCCGATGGGCCTGGCGGCGACGAGGACCGCCCGCGGGGCTGCCGCGCCTGACAGCGGTCACCGCCGCGCCGCCGCTGGCCGAGTGGAGCGAGGACGGCGAGCATCGCGCCGTGGCCGCGGTCGCCGCGGTCGCGCTCCGGCGGGTGGTGGTGCGGCAGTTGCCGGGCGTCCCTGCCGGCGTCATCACCTCGCGCCTGATCGGCATGGTGAGTGAGCAGAAGCCAGCGTGGCCCGCGGACGAGATCGCGACGCTGCTCCGGGCGCTCGAGTCGGCCCAGTTCGCCGAGGCCCCGGGCGCGGAAGTCGTCGAGCTGGCCGAGCGAGCCGGTCGGCTGGCCGCCCGGCTGGAGCCGGCCGCATGAACTTCGCCCGCCCGGCGCTCCTCCTCCTGTTGCTCGTCCCGCTGGCGTGGTGGTGGTGGCGCCGGAACCGCCCGGTGCCGGGCACGACCTACAGCGACCTGCGGCTGGTGAGCCAAGTCGGGCGGACGAGCCTGCTCGCCCGGGTGCCGCCGGCGCTCCGGGTGCTCACCTTCTGCGCGTGGGTGCTCGCGGCGGCCGGACCCCGCCTGGGCGGCTCCCGGGTGGAACTCAAGCGCGAGGGGATCGCCATCGTCCTGGCGATCGACATCTCCAGCAGCATGCTGGCCGAGGACTTCGCGCCCTCCAACCGGATGGAAGTCGCCAAGCAGCAGGCCATTTCGTTCATCCAGGGTCGTAGCGCGGACCGGATCGGGGTGGTGGCCTTTGCCGGGGAGGCGCTCACCCAGGTCCCGATCACCGTCGATTACCCGGTGCTGGAGCGAGCCGTGTCCGACCTGCGCATCGGGATGCTCGAGGACGGGACCGCCATCGGCACCGGCCTGGCCACGTCGGTCAATCGGCTGCGCGAGGCGCCGGGCAAGTCCAAGGTGATTCTGCTCCTCACCGACGGCGAGAACAACCGCGGCACGGTGGACCCGCGGACCGCCGCGGCCGCCGCCGCCGCTCTCGGCATACGAGTCTACACCATCGGGGTCGGCACCGAGGGCGAGGCGCCGATCCCCACCGGCCGCGGTCTCTCCGGCTTCCGCTACGAAGTGCTGCCGGTGCGGATCGACGAACCGCTGCTGCGCGATATCGCCGCCTCAACCGGCGGGCGCTACTTCCGGGCCCAGGACACCGAAGCCCTCAACCGGATCTTCCGGCAGATCGACGGGTTGGAGAAGACTCCGATCCAGGTCACCCGCTACGTGAAGTACGACGAGATCGCCAAGCCGCTGATGCTGGCCGGCCTCCTCGCCCTGGGCCTGGAGTTGCTGCTCAACGCGACCCTCGTGGTGCGGGTGCCATGACCTTCGACACGCCGGTCCTGCTGCTGCTGGCCCCGCTCATCGCGCTGGGGATCGGCGTGATCGCCCTCGTGGCTCGGCGGCGACGGATCGCCCGGGCGGCGGCGTGGTCGCCGGACCTGGCGGCGGAAGCGGGACGGACCCGGGTCTGGGGCCCGCTGGTGATCGCGCTGGCGGCGCTGGCGGCGGTGGTGGGACTGGCCGGCCCGCGCGGCGGCCGGATGACCGTCAAGACCGAGAGCCAGGCGCTCAGCATCGTGCTGGCCATGGACATCAGCCGCTCGATGCTGGCCGAGGATACCAAACCCAGCCGGCTCGGCCGTGCCGTCCGCGAAGGCCGGCGGTTGGTCCAGGATCTCGACCAGGACCGGGTCGGGCTGGTGGCCTTCGCCGGGCGCAGCTACATCCTGGCGCCGCTCACCCTGGATGGCGGAGCCATCACGCTGTTCCTGGACGCGCTGTCGCCAGACCTGGCCAGCCAGGGCGGCACCGGACTCGCGGCCGCGCTCACCCAGGGCGGTGAACTGCTGAACGCCTCACGCGAAGCCGGCGATCGCGTGCTGATCGTGTTCACCGACGGCGAGGCGCACGACTCTCTCCCGCAGGTGCTGGACGCGGCCCGGCGGCTGCGGGAGGCGCAGGTGCGCGTCATCCTCGTCGCCGAGGGGCTGCCCCGGCCCGCCAACATCCCGCTGCGCGACAGCGCCGGGACCCTGGTGGAGTACAAGACCGACGCCGACGGCAAGCCGGTGGAAACCATGCGGCGCGACGACATCCTCCAGCAGGTGGCCGACGCGGCCGAGGCCGCGCTCGTCCCGGCGGAACTCCCCGACCAGGCCAGCGCGATTCGCGACCTGCTCTCCGCGTTCCAGCGGGCGCCAACCAGCTCCTCCAGCACGGAGGACCTGCTGCCGCTGGTCTGGATTCCGGCGCTCCTGGGCGTGCTGCTGCTCGGCGCCCAGACCGCGGGCCGGCGCACCGCGGCGCTGATCGGGCTGGCCGCGCTGTTGTGCGTCCCCGTTGCCGCCGCCCAGCGTCCCACCCCCGGGGTGCGCGACTTCGAAGCCGGGCGGATGACCGACGCCGCGGCGCGCCTCTCGCAACACCTCTCCGACAACGCCAGCGATACCGCCTGGTACAACGCCGGCACGGCGCTGCTCGCCGCCGGTGACTTCGCCGGCGCGCGGAAGGCGCTCGAGCGGGCCGCCAGGACCGTGAATCCCGATCTCCGCTACCGGGCGCTGTACAACCATGGGGTGGCCTCGATGCGCGAGGCGGCCGCGGATTCCCTGAAACGGGACTCGTTGCTCGGGCTGGCCGCCGACCGGCTGCAGGAGGCGCTCCGGCTGGCCCCGGCCAGCCAGCGCGCCAAGTGGAATCTGGAATTGGCCCAGCGCCGCCGCCCGCCGCCCCCGAGCGGCGGCGGGGGCAACTCCCCGCAGAAGCCGCCGCCGGGCGGAGAAACCCCGCCGGACCCCGGCACCGGGCAGAGCGACCCCGGCGCGGGCCAGCCCAACCTCTCCCAGGCCCAGGCCGAGCAGATCCTCAATTCCGTGGCGCGCGAGGAGCGGGACACCCGATCCCGCCGTCTGGGCCGCGCCCGCGCCTCCGCCAGCGGGGTGAAGGACTGGTGATGCTTCTCGCGGTGGTGGCGCTGCTCCTGCAAGGCCAGGGTCCCCAGGTGATCGTCGGCGTGGACCGGGACCGGGTCGCGCCCGGCGACGTCGTCCTGTACACGATCCGGGTGGTGAGCGACCTCCCTGATCCGATCCGGATCGAGCTGCCCCCGCTGGGCGGGTTCGAAATGGAGTCCCGGGCCGAGCGGAGCGATGTCAACGCGGGCGGAAACGGCGGCCGCACCACCACCTTGGAGCTGCTCCTGCGCGCCACGCAGCCGGGTGAGTGGCGGCTGGGGCCAGTGCAGGTGCGACAGGGCGCGGCCTACGCCCGCGGCGAATCGGTGCTGGTGACCATCGAGGGCGGCCCCCCGCCACCGGTGACCGCCCAGCTTAATGCCCGGCTGGCTCGGCTGATTCAGCGCGCGCCAGCGCCAGGGGCCCTTGGTCCGGCGGCGATCACGGTGACGGTCTCCGATTCCGTCGTGATGGTGGGCGAACAGCTCGACATCGTGACCATGGCCTGGTTCGAGCGCGAGCTGCGCCTGCGCCTGCGACGCGCCCCGACAGTGGAATCGCCCCAGGTCGACGGCGTCTGGTCCTATCCCCAGACCGTGCCGGGCGGGATCGCCGCCAGCCGCCAGGTGGGCGGCAAGTGGTACGACCTCTTCGTCCTGCATCTGGTGGCCTTTCCGCTCACTCCCTCCCGCGTCACCATTGGCCCGGCCCGGCTGCAGTACAGCGTCCCGCTGGCCTTCCAGTTCTTCAGCCAGGAGGAGCGCTACAAGCTCTCCAGCGCCCCGGCGACGGTGGAGGTGCGTCCGCTACCCGAGGCGGGCCGGGGGCCGATCTTCTCCGGCGCGGTCGGGCGCAACGTCCAGCTGGCCCAGTCGGTCACCCCGGGCCATACCCGCCAGGGAGAGGCCGTCAACGCCGAGATCACGGTGAGCGGGGAGGGCAACGTGGCGCTGTGGCCGCAGCCCGAGATCCGCTGGCCCCCAGGGCTGCGCGTCTATCCCGAAGCGTCGCGCGAGCAGGTGGCGCTCCGCGACGGGCGCCTCGGCGGAAGCAAGACCTTCCGGTTTCTCATCGTGCCCGACTCGGCCGGGACCATGGCGGTGCCGCAGCTGCGCTACGCGTATTTCGATCCGGTCGCCCGTCAGTATGCCGCGACCACCGCCGCAGGCCCGACCCTGATCGTCGCCCCGCGCGGCCAGACCCTCGCCTCGCGCGCCGAGCCGCCGCCGATGCGACTGGACCGGCGCCGGCCCGTGGCGCAGGCCGTACGCGGGCTGCTCCCCGATTGGGCCTGGACTCTGGTCGTCCTGCTGATCCCGGGGCTGGTGCTCGCGGTGCGCTGGCGCCGGCGCGCTCCGCCGACCGTGCCATCGCGGGTCCCGACTGGTGCCGGTGATCCGCTGGCGGTCCTCGAACGCCGGTTGCAGGAGACCCTGGTGCGACTGGCCCCTGGCCTCGCGGAGGCCGGCGATGCCGAGCTGGCGGCGGCGCTGGTCCGCTCCGGGCTGGAGCCCGACGCCGCAGGCCGGATCGTGCGCTTGCAGGCCGCGGTCCGGAAGGCCAGATACTCGTCAGGCGGCCGGGGCGACACCACCGCCATGACACGAGAGCTGGAAGACCTGCTCCGGCGCCTCACCCCGCAGGGAGCGGATGGACGGCGCCGCTGGCGCGAACGCGCCGGCCTGTCGGCCATGCTGCTGCTGGGAGTCTCCGCCGGCGGGCTGACCGCCCAGACCCCACCCGAGCAGCTCTACGAGGCGGGCGCCTACTCGGCGGCGGCCGAGGGATTCCAGAATCGGGCGCTCGCCAATCCCCAAATCCCCACCAACTGGTTCAATCTCGGTGATGCGGCGTGGCGGGCCGGCGACGATGCCCAGTCCCTGGCCGCTTGGATCCGCGCCGCCCGGCTCAGTCCCCGCGACCAAGGCATCCGCCGGGCGCTGCTCCTGGTGCCTCCGGGCGATCCGTCGGCCGCGCGCAGCCTGTGGATCTCGTCCGTGACGCCGGCCGAGCTCTGGCTCATCGGACTCATTACGTGGCTGATCGGCTGGCTGGGTGTGGCGGCGACCGGCCGGCTGCGCGGACGCTGGCTGGTGCTGATCGGGGGCGGGGTCCTCCTCTTTGGAGGGGCCAGCGCGCTGGGTCAGTGGTATCGCCGCCCCATCGCCGTGCTGGCCGCCAACCAGGTCCTTCGCCTCTCCCCCCACGAGCAGGCGCCCGCCGCCGGAGAGGTGGCCCGCCTGGGCACCGTGCTGCTCGGGGAACGGCGGGGTGCCTGGGTGCGCGTCGCCGCCCAGGGCGGACAGGAGGGGTGGCTGCCGGCCTACTCGCTCCGGCCTGCCGGCGACCTGATCGCCCCCTGAACGGAAGCCCTTCGCACGGTATCTTTGGCCATGCCCCGTCGCATCAGCATCCTCCCGGACATCGTCGCGGACCAGATCGCCGCGGGCGAGGTCGTGGAACGCCCCGCCTCCGCGGTCAAGGAGCTGGCGGAGAACGCCCTGGACGCGGGAGCCCAGTGGGTGCGCATCGCGCTCGAACAGGGCGGCAAGACGCTCATCGAAGTCAGCGATGATGGCCACGGCATGGGCCGTGAGGATGCGGTGCTGGCCCTGGACCGGCACGCCACCAGCAAGATCCGCAGCGCGGCGGACCTGGTCGGAGTCCACACCTTCGGCTTTCGGGGAGAGGCGCTGCCCGCCATCGCCTCCGTCTCCCGGCTTCGGCTGACGACCTCCGAAGGCGAGGGCGAGGGCACCGAGATCGAAATCAACGGCGGCCGGGTGGAGCAGGTCGGGAGCGCCGCCCGCCAGCGCGGCACCACGGTGACGGTCCGGAACCTGTTCTTCAATACTCCCGCCCGCCGCAAGTTCCTTCGCTCGACCAGCAGCGAGGCGCGCGCCGGATGGGAGACCGTCGCCACGCTGGCCCTGTCCCATCCCGAGGCGGGCTTCGAGCTGACCCTCGATGGCCGCAACCGGCTGCACGTGCCGCCGGGCCAGACGCTGGCCGCCAGGCTGGAGGCGGTGTGGGGCGGGGACGTGGCCCGCTCCCTGGTGCCGGTGGAGCATGCCGTCGGCGGCTTCCGGGTCCACGGCTTTGTTCAGCGGCCGGCCGACGCGCAACCCACCGGACGCCGGACGCAGCTCTTCATTAACGGCCGGCCGTTCCGCGATTCCTTTCTGGTGCGGGCCGCCGAGGCCGGGTACCGCTCGGCGATCCACCCCGGGGATCGGCCGTCGGTGTTCCTGCACCTCGAGACGGCGAACCAGGACGTGGATGTCAACGTCCATCCTGCCAAGCTCGAGGTGCGGTTCCGCGACCGGCTGGGCGCCGAACGCGCCGTGGAGGAAGCGGTGCGTGAGGCGCTCGGCCGCCTCGACGCCTCCGCGGTCGTGAGCTGGCCGGAGGCGGCGGCCCGTGGCTGGACCACGGGGAGCTCCGCCCACGCGCTGGCACCGGCCCCGGCCGATCTGTTCGCCCCCCTGACTGAACCCGGGGCGGTCGAGGCCGCGGAGCACGAAGGCGGCTTGGCGGCGGAGGCGGGCCGACCCATCGAACGCGCGGCGGCGGTCACCCAGTTGTTCAACACCTACCTGGTGTATGAGGGACCGGACGGGCTGGTCTTCGTGGACCAGCACTCGGCCCACGAGCGAGTGCTCTACGAATCGGTGATGGCCCGGCTCAACAGCGGAGACGTGGCCAGCCAGCGGCTGCTGCTGCCCCTGACCCTGGAACTGACCGACGAAGAGCTGGACGCGGTGGAGACCTACCGGTCCTCCCTCGAACGGGTCGGGTTCGAGGTCGAGCCCTTCGGCGGCCGCACCGTGCTGGTGAACGCGGTCCCCGCGCCCCATCCCCGGTTTGATGCCGGGCGCTGCTTCCGCGAGGTGGTGGCCGACCTGGCGCGCGGCCGCTTCGGCGGATGGGCCAACCGGCTGGAGCGCTTTGCCGCGACCTATGCCTGCCGCGCGGCGGTGAAGGCCGGCGATCCCCTGGATGAGCGGGAGCGCAGGGAACTGCTGGCCCGGCTCTTTGCCTGCGCACTCCCGCCGCACGACGTGCACGGCCGCTCGACCATCGTGCAGCTGCCACGCGAGGAGCTGGAGCGCCGCTTTGGCCGGCGCTAGGACGCCGGTCCTGGTCGGGGCGACCGGGATCGGAAAGACCGCCGTCGCGCTGGCGCTGGCCGACCACTGGCCCCTCGAGGTGATCTCGGCCGACTCCCGGCAGGTCTACCGCGGCCTCGACATCGGCACCGCCAAGCCGCCCCGCCGCTGGCTGCAGCGGGTTCCGCATTTCGGACTCGACCTGGTAATGCCCGGCCAGCGCTACAGCGCCGGGCGCTTTGCGCGTGATGCGCCCGCGTGGATCAACCACATCCGGGTGCGCGACCGCATGCCCGTCGTGGTGGGCGGCACCGGCCTCTACATCAAGGCCCTGGCCGACGGCCTGTTCTTCGAACCGCCACTCGACCCGGAGAGCCGGCACGCACTGGAACGCTGGACCGCGGGCCTCGACGTCTCCGATCTGGTCCGCTGGGCGCGGCGGCTGGATCCGGCGTTCCAGGGCGGGGGCAGGCAGCGGGCGGCGCGGACCATCGAGGTGGCCCTGCTGAGCGGCCAGCCGCTCAGCCACTGGCAGGCGCACGCCCGCGCCCACGGCATGATCACTCCCTGGTACGTCTTCCTGACCGCCCCCCGCGCGGTGCTGCACCAGCGGATCCAGGTGCGCGCCGCCGAGATGGTGCGGCAGGGAATGATCGAGGAGGCGGCCGCGGTCCTGGCGGAGGGCCATCCGGCCGGGAGCGCAGGGCTGGACGCGATCGGTCCCCGGGAAGCGGTCGAATACCTCCAGGGACAGCGCAGCCGGGACAGCGTGGCGGAGGCCGTCACCATCGCCAGCCGGCAGTACGCCAAGCGCCAGGAGACCTGGTTCCGGCACCAGCTCGAAGGCGACGTGCTCACCCTCGACGCCACCCGGCCCGCCGAAGAAGTGGCCCGGGAGATCGCGACGGCCTGGCAACAGCGGGATGATCCCATCAGGCGGTGAACCGCCGTCGGCCGCGGATGACAACCTCGCCGTGCCCGGCTATTCTCCCTGTCACTGTGGGTCCGCGCCTCACCACAACCGTCTGGACCGATGCCCGACTTCCGCACCGAACTCTCCGAGGCCGCGCAGACCGGCGATGCCGCCACCGTCCGGCGGCTGCTCGACCCGGCCCGCGACTTTGCCAATTTGCCGGATGGGGCCGGGTACACGCCGCTCCATTACGCCGCCTACTTCGGGCACGCCGATCTGGCCCGGTACCTGGTCGAAATCGGGGCCGACCCGGCGAGCATTTCCATGGATCCTCTGCGCAACACACCATTGCATGCCGCCGCCACCAGCGGGCACCCGGAAGTGACCCGGATTCTCCTCGACGCCGGGGCCGATCCCAACGTGGTGCAAACCGGCATGTGGACCCCGCTCCACGCCGCCGCCGATCGCGGCCACGCGGAGATCGTCTCGCTGCTGCTGGCTCGGGGCGCCGACGCCGGCGTGGCGAGTGCCTCGGGCAAGCGCCCGGTGGATCTGGCCGGAGAAAAAGGCCACGAGGCCACGGTCGCCGTCCTGCAGGCCGGCGCATGACCGCCGCGCGCTCATGAAGATCGGCATCACCTGCTACCCTACCTACGGGGGTTCCGGCGCCGTCGCCACCGAGCTGGGCCTAGCGCTGGCCCGTCGCGGGCACGAGGTCCATTTCATCTCCTACGCCTCGCCGTTCCGGCTGCGCGGGTTCGCCGAACGGGTGTTCTTCCACGAGGTGGACACGGCCATTTCGCACTATCCCCTGTTCGATCACTTTCCCTACACCCTGGCCCTGGCTTCCAAGCAGTACGAAGTGGTCCGACAGCAGAAGCTCGACCTGCTACACGTGCACTATGCCATCCCCCATGCGACCACCGCCTGGCTGGCGCGGGAGATGCTCGCCGAGGAGCGCCGGGTCGGCGTGATCACGACGCTCCATGGGACCGACATCACCCTGGTGGGGCAGGAGGCCAGCTTCTACGCCATCACCAAGTTTTCGATCGAGCGTTCCGACGAGGTCACCGCGGTGTCCAGCTTCCTGCGGGACGAGACCTACCGGACCTTCGGCTGTGTGAGCTGCAACGTGCGGGTGATTCCCAACTTCGTGAACCTCGACGAGTACCGCCCCGATCCGGCGGCCAAGCGGGACGCCCTGGCCCCCGCGGGCGACAAGGTCATCACCCACATCTCCAATTTCCGGGAGGTGAAGCGGGTCCGGGACGTGGTCCGGATCTTTGCCCGGATCCGCAAGGCGCTTCCAGCCACGCTGGTCATGGTGGGCGACGGTCCCGATCGCAGCGAGGCGGAAAGCGAGGCGGAGCAGCTCGGCGTGCGCGGCAACGTCCGGTTCCTCGGCCGGCTCGACCGGGTCGCGTCCATTCTGCAGGCCAGCGACCTCTTCCTGCTGCCCAGCCAGACCGAGTCGTTCGGCCTGGCGGCGCTCGAGGCGATGGCCTGCGGCGCCCCGGCGGTCGCCAGCCGGACCGGGGGCATCCCCGAAGTGATCGAGGACGGCGTGAGCGGCATTCTCGAGCTGCCCGGCTCCGTGGAAGCCATGGGACGCCGCGCCGTCGACCTGTTGCGCGATCCCGATCGCCACGCCGCGATGCGCGCCACCGCGATCGCCTCGGCCCAGACCTTCTCCGCCGATCGCATTGTGCCGATGTACGAGGATCTGTACGCCGAGACCCTGCGATGAGCCCCGCCGAGCTGGTGGCGGCCGTGGTGCTCGGCCTGGTGGAAGGGATCACCGAGTTCGTTCCCGTCTCCTCCACCGGGCACCTGATCGTGGCGGGCCACGCCCTCGGCTTCACCGGTGAGCGCGCCAAGACCTTCGAGATCTTCATCCAGCTCGGCGCCATCCTGGCCATCGTGTGGCTCTATCGCGAGAAGTTTCGCACCGTGCTGGTCAGCCTGGGCCGGGAACCGGCCAGCCAGCGCTTTGCCACCAATCTGCTGCTGGGGTTCCTCCCCGCCGCCATCGTGGGAGTGCTGATCCACCACTGGATCAAGGCCCGGCTGTTCACGCCCGTCGTAGTGGGTTGGGCGTTCATCGCCGGCGGCATCGTCATGCTGATCGTGGAGCGCTGGAAGCCGGTGCCCAGGATTCAGGATACCGCCGATTTGCCTCCCCGCGTGGCGCTGGGCGTCGGGCTGGCCCAGATGCTTGCCCTGATCCCCGGCGTGTCGCGCTCGGGGGCTACCATCATCGGCGGGTATGTCCTTGGGCTGTCGCGCACGGCGGCGACAGAATTCTCGTTCTTCCTGGCCGTGCCCGTCATCGCGGCGGCCGCCGCGTTCGACCTGCTCCGCAGCCTGGACAGCCTGGTGGCCACCGATGTCCCGCTGTTCGCGCTCGGCTTTCTGGTGGCGTTCGTGGCGGCGCTGGTGGTCGTGAAGGCATTCCTCCGCTTCGTGGCCCATCACAGCTTCGAGGTCTTCGGCTGGTATCGCATCGTGGCCGGCGGGCTGCTGCTCTGGCTGGCGTCCCGCGGCTTCCTGGGTGGCGCGTGAGCGTGTCGGACGGGCCGGTCCTGCTCCAGCTGGAGCGCACCCCGTCCACCCAGGATCTGATCCACCAGCTGGCGGAGGAGGGGGCACCCCACGGTACCGCGGTGGCCGCCGGGGAACAGACCGCCGGCCGCGGGAGCCGGGGCCGGGAGTGGCAGTCGCCACCGGGCGGGCTCTGGCTCAGCGTGCTCTGCCGTCCGCCCGACGCCGCCGCCGCCGCCGAAGTGATGAGCCTGCGGGCGGCGCTGGCGGTGGCGCCGGTGCTGGAGCAGGCCGTTCCCGGCGTCCGGCTCTCGATCAAGTGGCCCAACGACCTGCTGGTGGATGGCCTCAAGGCCGGCGGCATTCTGTGTGAGGCACGCTGGCAGGGCACCGTGCTCGGCTGGATCGCCGTGGGGCTCGGACTGAACGTCTGCAACCCGGTGCCCCAGGAGCTAGGCGCCCTGGCAACCGCCCTTTCACGCTACGCCCCCGGGCTCCGGCCCGAGCCCCTGATCACGCCGCTGGTCCAGGCTATCGCCGGCGCCGGCCAGCAGCCGGGCAGTCTGACCGAGACCGAGGTGGCCGAGTTCGCGGCGCGCGACGCCCTGGCTGGGAGGACGCTCACCGGCCCCGTCGCCGGCGTGGCCGATGGCATCTCCCGGCGGGGCGAACTGCGGGTGCGCCTGGCCCAGGACCAAGTGTCGCTCCTGCGGAGCGGCACCGTGACTGCGGTGTAGTTTTCCCCAGACCCGAACCCAGGCCATTCGGCCCCAGTCAATGCTGCTTACCATCGATATCGGCAACACCGAAATCACCATCGGGTTGTTCCAGGGCGACCGTATCGTGGGCCACTGGCGGCTGACGACCAACCCCGATCGTACCCCGGACGAGTGGGCCGTGGCGTTGGGCGCCTTCCTGCTGCACGCGGGGCACTCGCCCAACGAGGTGAAGGCCGGCATTCTCGCGTCCGTGGCTCCCGCCGTCACCCAGAGTCTCTGGCAGGGGGTCCGCAACCTGACGGGCGCGGAGGTGCGCATACTCGACGCCACCTCCGCGGTGCCCATTCGGCTCGACGTGGACGAGCCGCTCAGTGTGGGCGCGGACCGGATCGCCAACACCCTGGCGGCGGTGGAGCGCTACCGCACCGATACGATCATCGTGGATTTCGGGACCGCCACCACCTTCGACTGCACCACCGCGGACGGCCGGTTCATCGGCGGGGTCATCATGCCCGGCCTCCGCACCTCGGCCGATCAGCTCACCCGGCGCGCCGCAAAACTGCCGGCCACGGAACTGCGGGCCCCGGAACGCGTCATTGGACGACGCACCGAAGAGTGCATCCGTGCCGGTGTCCTGTTCGGCACCGCCGACGCCGTTGACGGCATCGTCCGGCGGATCCAGCAGGAATGGCCCACGGCCACGACACCGAAGGTCGTGGCCACCGGCGGTCTGGCGGGGACGATCGTCCCGCTCTGCCGGACCATCGAACTGGTGGACCACGACCTGACTCTCCACGGCCTGCAGCTGGCGGCGGGACACCTGGGCGTGAAGTGGTAGCGGAGCGCCCCGGCCAGACGGGCTCGCCGGTCCGGCGGGCGGGCTATCGGCTGCTGGGTCCCGCCTTCGACTATCTGCTGCACCTGCGGCCCGCCGAATGGCCGATCATGGCCGCCCACACCGCCCTCGGCTACTTCCTGGCCGTCGGGGTCGCGGGAGCGCTCGGACGCGAGGCACTCGGTCCGGCGGCCGTGGGACTGGTTCTCTGGGTCTTCTGCCTCAACGGCGGCACGCTGGCCATCAACTCCGCCTTCGACAAGGACGAAGGCGACATCGGCTACCTCAAGGCACCGCCCCCGCCGCCGAGGTTCCTGGCCCTCTTTGGGTTCCTCCTGATGGCCGCCGGACAGGTGGCGGCACTCCGGCTCCCGCCGGGGTTTGCCTGGGCCTACGCCGCCTGCTTCCTGCTGTCGCTGCTCTACTCGGCGCCGCCGTTCCGGTTCAAGGCGGTGGCCGGCGTGGATTGGCTGATCAACATGTGGGGATTCGGCACGCTCACCCCCTACGCCGGCTTCGCGGCGACCGGACGGCCCCTCGGCACCGACCATCTCCTCGTGCTGCTGGCCTTCTGCCCGCTGTTCGCGGCGCTCTATCCGCTGACCCAGCTCTACCAGTTCGAGGAGGACCAGCGCCGGGGGGACCGGACGCTGGCACTGATTCTCGGCATGCGCCGGAGTTTGCTGGTGGCGCTCGGCGCGACGGGCATCGCCTTCGCGCTGTTCATCGCGGCGGGCGTCGTGGCCGGCTGGAGCGCCCGCGGCGATGGATACTTGCGATGGTGCAGCCTGGTCCTGGCGCTGGCCGCCTGGACCGCGGTCCTGGTGCCCTGGATCCGCCGCCACCGGGCCATGTATCCGGCCGACCATCAGGCCGGAATGTACGCCGCGCTCCGGGCCTGGGCGGTCACCGACGTGGTGGTGATATTCGCATGGGGTCTTTATACTTAGCCCATCCTGAACCCGCCTCTGGAGTCCGCATGAGCACCATGGTCCACGCCCAAGCCGGGGCCGACCACACCGACGTCCCTTTCATCGTAAGGGCCGCGGTCAAGCTTGCCATCCTCGAATCGTTGTTTGTGCTGCTCATCGCCCTCGCGTCCCGCATGCTCTCGGGCGGCGTGGAGACGGCCCTGCTCACCGTGCTGATTACCGCCGGTGTGCTTGCGGTGACGGTGCTCCCGGGACGCTGGACCGGGGCCCGGACCATCGAAGGCATCGCCGGCGCCGCGGGCATCGGACTGGCCGCCGCCTGGATCTTCCTGCTCGTTGACGTCTCCCTGTTCCAGCCGTTCGGGCTGTGGACCAACCGGTGGCGCGAGATCGGCGGCGGCAGCAACTGGTGGTATCATCCCGTGTGGTGGATGGTGGGCACCTACCTGCCATGTCTCGGTGCCTGGATCCTTGCGAACCAGACGGCCCGTACCGGCGCACCCAACCCGACGGCCCTGGTCACGACGTCCCTTGGCTTCACCGTCGTCTGCGCCGCGCTGGCCCTGCTGACCGGCTTTCCGGGCGCGGGCTGGAACCTGGGCACCTTCGGCGTCGCCTTTCTCCCCGGGCTCGCCCTGGCAACCGTGGTCTCGGTGCTGGGGGCGCGGCGGAAGTAGACGTGCATGCGCTGGGCCGCACTGGCGCTTCGGATCATCGGTTGGCTGCTCACGCCGCTGGTTGCGTGGGCAGCTTCGTTTTTGGGCGCATGGACGATCCTGCTGGCCTCCGGGGAAGACGCCGCCCCGCGCACCGTGCTGGCGGTGGCGCTCGGCGCGGCGATCCTCTCAGGGGCCATCTCCCTGCTGGTGTGGCGCCGGGTGCTCAAGCGCTTCCCCAAGCTGCGGCGGTCGCTTCACGTCAGCACCGCCGGGCTGCCGGTCGTCGAGGAGACGGCCGCGCCGGCGAACCCTGGTGGTTCGCCCGAGGACCCGGCATGACGGCCCGGCGCGCCGGCCTCGCGGTCCTCCTCTTGGTGCTCGCCTGCGATTCCCCTCCCGCGCGAACTCCGGTCCCAGATGCCGTCACGCCCTCACCGCGGGTCGATTCCCTGGCGCTCACCGCCCCGGGCGGGGTGGAGGTCTGGTTCACCGCCGCGCGACCCGCTGCCGACTCCTCCGGCCGGTCGTGCACCGAGCGGGTCATGGAGATCCGCCGAGAGGGCCGCCGCATCGCCATCCCTCTCCTCTACACCGGTCAGGCGCCGCGTCTGGTGAACGACTCGACGCTGGAGGTCCCCATCTGGCTCCATTGTCGCCCGGGAAACGTGTACCAGGTCAGTCTTGCCACCGGCCAGCCGGTCCGGGTCCGATGATGCGCCTCGTCCTCCTGCTGACCCTCGCAGTGACGACCCCGCTCGCCGCCCAGGGCCCCGGGTTCCTGCTCGGTCGGATGTTCACCGACCCGCCCGGGGTGAGCTACCGGCTGGGGGTCAATGCTCGGCTGTTCGGTCCGGTTGGGGTCGGTGCGCAGGCTTTGGTGGTGGACAGCCGCTATCCGATCGGGGACCTGTGGGGCCTGGGCGCCGACCTCAGCCTGTTTCGGGGCGGGCAGCCGGGCGTCTACTTCCTCGGCGGCGTTGAAGGCGGTTTTGCCATCAGGAGCCGGGATCCGTTCTGGAGCGCCTGGTCCGTCGGGGTAGGGTACGAGCTGCTCCTGTTCAACAGCCTGTCGCTGGCCGCCGAGGGGCGTTACCGCGAAATCGCCCCGAGGAACTACACCGGAGTGGAGGTAGGGCTGCGCCTCGGTCTCCACCGGGGCCGGCGCACCAGCGGCGGCTCCACCCCTGAGCGGCCGAGCGCCTCGGCCCTCTCGACCACGGCACCCGAGACCGACGAAGTGCGTGACGAGCTGGGTCGCGCAGGGGTACCGGCCGATCGCGTGACGCTCCTCAGCGGGGTGGTCCAGACCGCGCTGGACGTGATGGGAATGCCCTACCGCTGGGGAGATGAGGGGGAGGAGGGGTTCGACTGCAGCGGCCTGATTCAATACGCCTTCGGGCGCCACGGCATCACCCTGCCCAGGCGCAGCGCCGATCAGGCCAGAGAGGGCAGCGGAGTTGCCCGCGACCTCGAGGCCCTGCGCGCGGGAGACGTGCTCACCTTTGCCACCACGGGCCAGTCGGTGTCCCACGTCGGCCTGTATATCGGCAACGGGAAGTTCATCCACAGCGCCACCGGCGGCGTCCAGATCAGCCTGCTGAGCCCGGACGATGTGTCCGGACGGTGGTGGTACCGGCGCTGGATCGGCACCCGAAGGCTGGTTTCCTAGCGCCGGGGTCGCTAGGGATTGTGCTCTTGGTGCTGGTGCTGGTGTTCATGGCTGTTCTCGGCTTCGTCATCCCCGGCCTGGCCGCGCATCTCGAGCGAGGCCAGGTCCCGCTGGAACATGGGATCGGAGAAATCGATGGCGGGCCACTGCCGCAGGTCGTCGGGCGTGAACAGCGCCGCAATGTGGGCCATGGCGCCGTTGGGCAGCGTCTGTCCTGTCGGGTTGAGATAGACGCCCACCACACGATACCGGTGATCCGGCTTGAGGCGGATCCCCCGTCCCCGAATGCCGGGCAGGCTCCGGCTCACCCCCAGCACTTTTCCATCCTTCCCGTGCCTGGCCTCGACCCGGGCAAGCCGTTTCCCGGTTGCGGCGTCCTCGAGACGGACCTCGATCCCGTAATCATGCAGATGACCGCTGTATCCGATGATCCGGCCGCCCACCGGGAGCGAGAACTCGTAGCCCTTCTCCGAACGGCCCGGCGGCACATCGAACGTATTGGTCCCACCCACCGTCAGATTCACGTCCATGTACAGCGGCATGACATCGACCGGCCGTGGCTTGAGGTTGGCGGGCGAATAGTCCAGGCGCATGGTGAGGCGGACGCCGGAGAGGTCCTCTCCCGTGTCATTGTGCCACGCGACATAGAATCCGAGCTTCATCCCGTGCGTGAGCGGAACACCCACGGTGACCGGGACGGCGGCATCCTCGGTCTCGGTGCCGGCGCCGAACAGCCGCTCGGCGGCGGGATAGAGCAGCTGCCGCCGGCTGTAGTTCACCGCCACGAGATGGTGCATGATCCGACGGGGCAGCAACCGCCCCTGGCTGTCCCGCACCTCCAGGCTGAATCCCCGGAACCAGCCGTCGACCGGCCAGACAAACTGCTGCACCGGGGTGTCGTGCGAGGCGCCGAAGTCGTGCATGGCGTGATCCATCATCGGCCCCATGTTGGGCAGGTCCCATGGTCCGGCAGTGACCACCACCTGGCGATGGGCGCTGTCGACGGTGACCGCGATCGCGGGGTCTTCCGATTGGGCCTGGGGGGCGGCGGTCAGCGCGGCAAAGAGAAGGAAGAGTGCCATTGTGGTTCTCCGGACAGGTGGTATCCTCGGCCGGTCAGGCCCGAAAATGTAGAAACCCTACGTCGCTGCGCCACCCCAGGATTGGATGGCGGTTTTTGGACAGTCTCCCCTTGGAAGTCCGGCCGAGCCCCAGGAGTTCCACACCCCTCCAAAGGTTAGCGCTCTCGCTTGACAACTGCTAAGAGCCACTTATCTTCCACTCAGTCAGCTGGCAGTCCGTTCTCAAGACTGCCAACCCTTTGAACAACAAGAGTTTACATACAAACACCGGCACGGAGGAACAGATGGGCGCCACCAAGACCAAGCCAAAGCTCAAGATGCACCCGCTCGAGGACCGCGTGGTCATCTATCCGGATGATGAGGGCGAGTCGATGCGGGGCGGGCTGTATATCCCCGACACCGCCAAGGAAAAGCCGACCCAGGGTGAGGTTCTCGCCGTCGGGCCGGGGCGGGTGGAGAAGGGGGCCCGCGTGCCGCTCGACGTCAAGGTCGGGGACAAGGTGCTGTACGGCAAGTACAGCGGCACCAACATCACCCTGGACGGCGAAGAGGTCGTGATCGTGAAGGCGTCGGACATTCTCGCAAAGATGGGCTGACCTCGGCGGTTGCCGAGAACGGTGGGTCCCGGCCGGACCGGTCGGCGCCACATCACACTAGCCTGCACTTAGCCTCAACTGGAGACGTACCCGATGGCTGCCAAAGAACTGATGTTCAACACCGACGCGCGCGCCAAGCTCAAGAGGGGCGTCGACGCCCTGGCGGACGCCGTGAAGATCACGCTCGGTCCCAAGGGCCGGAATGTGGTCATTGACAAGAAGTTCGGCTCGCCGACCGTGACCAAGGACGGCGTCACCGTCGCCAAGGAAATCGAGCTGGCCGACGCGATCGAGAACATGGGCGCGCAGATGGTGAAGGAAGTCGCCACCAAGACCAGCGACCTCGCCGGCGATGGCACCACCACCGCCACGGTGCTGGCCCAGGCCATCTACCGCGAGGGTCTCAAGAACGTGACCGCCGGTGCCAACCCCATGGAGCTCAAGCGGGGCATCGAGAAGGCGGTAGAGGCGGTGGTCGAGGAGCTCAAGAAGCTGTCGACCCCGTCCGCCGGCAAGAAGGAGATCACCCAGGTGGGCACCATCTCCGCCAACAACGACCCGGAGATCGGCAAGCTGATCGCTGACGCCATGGAAAAGGTCGGCAAGGACGGCGTGATCACGGTGGAGGAGGCCAAGGGTCTCGAGACCACGCTGGAGACCGTGGACGGCATGCAGTTCGACCGCGGCTACCTCTCGCCGTACTTCGTGACCGATCCGGAGAAGATGGAAGCGGCGCTGGAGGATGTGTACATCCTGATCCACGACAAGAAGATCGCGGCCATGAAGGAGCTGCTCCCGGTGCTGGAAAAGGTAGCGCAGACCGGCAAGCCGCTCGTGATTATCGCCGAGGACGTCGAGGGAGAGGCGCTGGCCACCCTGGTGGTCAACAAGCTCCGCGGCACCCTCAAGGTCTGCGCCGTCAAGGCGCCGGGCTTTGGCGACCGCCGCAAGGAGATGCTGGTGGACGTCGCCAAGCTGACCGGTGGCAAGGTCATCTCCGAAGAAATCGGCTTCAAGCTGGAGAACGCGGTGCTGGCCGACCTGGGTCGCGCCAAGCGGATCGTGATCGACAAGGACAACACCACGATCATCGACGGCAAGGGCAAGGCCGATGACATCCAGGGCCGGATCGCCGAGATCAAGGTCGCCATCGACAAGTCCACCAGCGACTATGACCGGGAGAAGCTGCAGGAGCGGCTGGCCAAGCTGTCTGGCGGCGTGGCAGTCATCCACGTCGGGGCCGCAACCGAGACCGAGATGAAGGAAAAGAAGGCTCGGGTCGAGGACGCCCTGCACGCCACCCGCGCGGCGGTCGAAGAGGGCATCGTTCCCGGCGGCGGCGTGGCACTGCTCCGCTGCCAGGCCATTCTGGACAAGGTGAAGGGCACCGAGGACGAGAAGATCGGGGCCGAGATCATCCGCCGCGCGCTCGAGGAGCCGATCCGCATGATCGCCCACAACGCGGGTGTGGAGGGCTCCATCATCGTGGCCAAGGTCAAGGAGTCGAAGGACAAGAACTTCGGCTACAACGCGGCCACGGACGTGTACGAGGACCTCGTGAAGGCCGGCGTCATCGACCCGACCAAGGTCACCCGTACGGCGCTCCAGAACGCGGCGTCCATCGCCGGCCTGCTGCTCACCACCGAGTGCGTGGTGGTGGACCGGAAGGAAGACAAGCCGGCGTCGGCGGCTCCTGGCGGCGGCGGCATGGGCGGGATGTACTAACTGTCCGGATCCCGGGGGCCTTCGGGCCCCCGGATCCACCCAGTCAGTGCAGGTCAGAGGTCCCGGGCGTGCCCGGGACCTTCTGTTTTCGGGGCGGCAGACCGCCAGCTATCTTGTACCGGTGCCGGGCCTGGCCCGCATCCTGCTTCCCCGGGTCCAACAGCGGGAAAAGCCATCGAAAGCGTCTCAGGGAGGAGCAAAGTGTCCATTCGAGTACCGATTCTGATACTCTCTGTGCTGCTCGTCACGTCCGCGCCCCTTGCCGGCCAGCAGCCCCATCCGGTGCTCGGCACCTGGCAGGCAGATGTGAAGGAAGACCGCAAGGACGCGCCCCGGACGGTGATCGTCCGGCCCGACTCGAGCGCCAGCTACGGCACCGAAACGGTCCGCTGGCGTCTCAAGCCCGACAGCATCATGCTGGCGCTCGGGGGGGAGTGGGTCACCTACCGGCTCCAGATCCGAAACACCCGCCTCACGCTGTCGGGCGGAGACCTGACCAAGCCAGTCAGCCTCACCCGGGGGGGCCCGCCCACCGTGCGGCCCGACAGCATCGCAGTCCCTCCCGATCCGGACACCGAATGACCGTCGGTCCGGGGGCAGGGAACGCCTAAGGGGACGTCCGCGAGGACGTCCCCTTTGTCGTACGGCGGCTTCGGCTCAGCCCACCAGGATCGGCTCGAGCGGCTCTCCCTGCCGGGCGACGTGCAGGGTGGTCCCGAAGCCGTCCCGCCGGAGGACCGGCTCGACGGCCGCACGCGCCTCGGCTTCGCTGTTGCACCGCTCGCTGAGGTGCGCCAGCACCACCCGCCTGAGCTCCGGATGGAGCACCTCCGCCAGCAGCTCGGCCGCCGCCCGGTTGGAGAGGTGGCCAGCCGAACTGGCGATGCGCTCCTGGACGACCGGCGGGTAGGTGCTGGTCCGGAGCATGACGTCATCGTGATTCGCTTCCAGGACCAGGGCGTGCGACTCCCGCAGCAGGAACCGGACGGCCGTCGTGGGCCGGCCAAGGTCGTAGGCCAGGCCGATGCGATGCCCGGTCGCCGTGCGGATCGACACCGCCACCGGCTCGGCGGCGTCGTGACTGGTCGGGCAGGCCTCGATGTGAAATCCGCCGACGGTGATGCCGCCCATCAGCGCCAGCGGCTGGAATGCCGCCCCGCGCATCCGTGCCCGCATGCGATCCCAGGTGCCGGGCGCGGTGATGACCGGAATCCGGAGAGTCGAGGCCAGCCGGGCCGCGCCGGAGGTGTGATCGCCATGTTCGTGGGTGAGGATGATGCCCTCGAGCCGCCGGAGATCGAGTCCGGCCATGGAGGCGCGCCGGGTAATCTCCCGGGCACTGAACCCGGCGTCCACCAGCAGCGCACGACCTTCGGACTGGATGGCGAAGCAGTTGCCGCCCGAGCCGGACCCCAGGACGAAGAGCGTGGTGCTCACGAGGCCGTGAGCCGGTGATGGGTTGCGCGCAGCGACGCCTGGCGTTCGGCCGTGAAGGGAACGTCCCGGCGGGGCAGGACCCGCTCGGCCACGCGCAGGAAGCCCTCTTCCTCCATCCGCTCGTCGCCCTCCGTCCCCCAGGCGAAGGGGCGCACGTACTTCGGTACCTGGGCCGCCCCGAACACATTGGCGCCGGCGCCGAGCACGGTGCCGGTCTGCAGCAGGGTCCCGATGGCGGTCTTGGCGTGATCCCCGATGAGGCTGCCCAGCAACTGGCGCCCGGTGGCCAGGCGCTGGCCGGCCACCTCGAGGGCGACTTCCCCGTACGTGTTCTTCAGGTTGGACGTGGTGGTGCCGGCGCCGAGATTGACCCAGTGCCCCAGGACGCTATGCCCCACGAAGCCGTCGTGGCTCTTGTTGGCGTAGCCGAGCATGACGGTGGCGGAGACCTCTCCCTTCACGCTGCACCGGGGCCCGAAGACCGAAGTCCGCAGATGACCGCCCAGCAGGCGCGAGCCCGCGCCGGCGAACAGCGGCCCCTCCAGCCGGGTGCCGTGCCGCACCTCCACCCCCGATTCCAGGACGATGGCCCCCGGCCGGGTGTCGAACACGACCCCCGGCTCCACCTGCGCGCCGCGACAGAAGATGAGGCCCGGGTCGCCCAGGACGACGCTCCCGGCCGGCACCGGGTCCGCGGGGCCGGCCGCGAACCCGAGACAGTCCGGAGCCAGGAACCGGTCGAGGGCAGTGATCAGGTCGAAGGCGCCGCGCAACGGAAGCCCCTGGACGTGGAGCGTGGCGCCGCGCTCATGCGGGCCGTCCCAACGGTCGCCGGCCGGCACGATCCAGCCGACGGTCCTGCCCTCGTGGACCAGGCGGCGCGTCTCGGGGGCGAGGACGATCGGGGCACCGGCCGGTGCAAACCAGGCGGCCGCGACGACCGCCGGGCCGGTCACCTGCGGCGCCGCCTCGACCGGAGGTTCATCGCCCTCGTGGAATCCGGCCACATGTGGGCCGATGATGCCGGCGGTCTCCGCATCGAGCGCGGCCTCCCACCGCTCCCGGATCTTCCACACCCCAGCGCGGAGTTCGGACACCGGGCGCACCCCGACGAACGGCGCCCAGGCCGCGCCGGGATCCACCGGTTCGAGAAGATGCAGGGATGCCGGTGTCATGCCGGCCGGGAGGGATTGCTCGCCGGGAGCCCACCGGGCGTGAGCCTACGGAACATCCCGGACCTCCGGCGGCAATTGATCGAGGACCGACTTGAGATCCGCGGCGCGGCGCCGGGACATCACCAGGATACGGCCATTGGCGTGCACGACGACCAGGTCTTTGACGCCGTCCACCACGATCGGTACTCCGCTGGACCAGACGACGCAGTCCTCGGCCTCGGAAAGAAAGACCGGGCCGACGGCCACGTTGCCGTTGCTGTCCCGGCGACGTACCCGGGGCAGGGCGTCCCAGGTGCCGACGTCGTCCCAGGTGAATCGTCCCGGAACCACGGCCACCGCGCTGCTCCGCTCCAGTACGCCGATATCGATAGAGACAGGCGTCAGGGCGGCGAAAAACCCCGCGACGTCACCCGACTCCAGGCGGCCGAGATGGGGGGCCATTTCCGGGGCGTGCCGCTTCACCTCTTCGAGCAGACTCCCGGCGGTCCAGGCGAACAGCCCGCTGTTCCAGTAGGCGCCCGACGCCATGAGGTCGAGGGCCGTGGCGGCGTTGGGCTTCTCGGTGAACCGGACGACGGTCCGGGCCACTTCATCGAGGGCGTTGCCGGGGACGATGTATCCGAAACCGGTATCGGGGCGGGAGGGGACGATCCCGACCGTCACCAGCCGGCGATGCCGGACCGCAGTGGCCAGGGCCTGTGAGGCGCTGTGGCGAAACGATTCCGACTCGCGAATCAGCCAATCGGCGTGCAGCGACAGGATCTCGGCCTCGGGGTCCCGCCGACCGGCCTCGTGCGTGGCCCAGACCAGTGCCGGTCCGGTGGACGCAGCCCGGGGCTCGACCAGCACGTTGTCCGCCGGGAGGCCGAGCAGGTCCCGCAACCGGGAGGCGATGCCATCGCCAGCCACGACCAGGATGCGCTCCTTGGGAACCAGTCCCTCCAGCCGGGCGACCGCCTGTTCGGCGGTAGACTGGGGTCCGGCCAGCGGCAGCAATTGTTTCGGGGAGGCGGGGGTGCTCAGGGGCCAGAAACGGCTTCCGGAGCCTCCCGCCAGGATGACGGCCCAACGCATGGAGGCGGTGGCGGGCTAGAGAAGCTTGGCGAGGTCCGGCGCCTGGCGCCGAAGATCGAAGAGCAGCGGGCCGATGTTGGTGGCCCGAGTGGCGAGCACGAAGAGCTGGCCTTCGCTGCCCAGGGGGCGCAGAATGGCGAGCCGGTCTTCGAACTCCAGGACCGTGGCCGAAAGCGGGGCGCAGTCCGCGGCCTCCCCGAGCCGGCGTGCGCCGGTGGCAAAGGTCGCCGCGAGCGCCGCCACGGCATCAGCATCGAGACCGGACCGCCCCGCCGAGTCAACCGGCAGGCCATCGCTGGACAGCACGACAACGGCATCCACGTCGGGACGGGCCGCGAGGCCCTGAACAACGTCGCGCAAGCCAGCCATGGGGTGCTCCGCAAATGGAGAGGGGATTGGTGTGCGGATTGTACCGGGGCAGGAGGGGCGAAGTCAAGGAATCACTGCGGGTTGACCCTCCCAGAACCCTCCGATAGGTTCCCCACCATGCCCGCACCGACCAAGGCTCTGACACTGGCCTGTTTTGTTCTCCTCGCCGCCTGCAATCAAGACAGCGGAATTCCCGATCCCTCCATCCCCAACGTCATCGATACGGTGACCCTCTGGTCACTGACCGACGGGCCGCTCACCAAGCCGACCGCTTATTCCCTGAATTTCAGGGACGGAGTCCGGACGTGGGAGGCGGGATCAGGATTTGAATTTGCGTACGACATTGCCGATGACGGCAAGAGCAACTTCCTGCCCCTCCAGGTGCTGGGACTCGCGCCCAGCGGGTCGGTCCACCCCGGCCTGAAGCGCTCGGCCGTAGGGTTTGACCAGATGCGCCGGGCCCCGCTCAACGGCTACATCACCAAGGACACCATTCCGCTCGCCGAGGGAGATCTCTTCTTCATCCGGACCACGGTCAGCACCTGCGCGGTGTTCGGCGTGCCCTTGTATGGCAAGCTGGAGGTGCTCGACATCGACACCACCGCCGGCACCGTCACCTTCCGGGCGCTCACCGACCAGAACTGCACCTTCCGCGGCCTGAACCTCGGCCTCCCGTAACCCCGGGCCGGCCGTGATCGACATCAAGTTGCTTCGCCAGGACGCCGCCGGGATGCGGGCGGCGCTCGCGCGCCGGCTGGACCCGGCGCTCGATGGGGCGCTGGACCAGCTGGCGGAGCTGGACCGCCGCCGTCGCGACACGCTCACCCGAGTGGAGTCCCTCAAGGCCAAGCGGAACAGCGCCACCGAAGAGGTGGCCCGCCGGAAGAAAGCCAAGCAGCCGGCCGACGATCTGATGGCCGAGCTGCGGCACTCCGGTGAGGAGGTCAAGCAGCTGGACGCCGAGGTCCGCGAGATCGACGCGGCGCTCGACCAGCTCCTGCTGACGGTGCCCAACCTGCCGCTGCCCGAGGTGCCGGACGGGGATGCCTCCGGCAACGCGGTCCTCAAGGAGGTTGGTGCTCCGCCGAGCCTCGATTTCCCCGCCCAACCGCATTGGGAGCTGGGGCAGCGCCTGGGCCTCTTCGATCTGCCCCGGGGGGCGAAGCTCACCGGCTCCGGCTTTCCGCTGTTCACCGGCCCGGGCGCGCGGCTGGTGCGCGCGTTGGCCAACTTCATGCTCGACCTGCACACCCGCGAGCACGGCTACACCGAGGTGGCCCCGCCATTCCTGGTCAACCGGGCCACCATGACCGGCACCGGCCAGCTGCCCAGGTTCGCCGAGGAGCTGTACCTCGTCGGCAGCGACGACCTGTTCCTGATCCCCACCGCCGAAGTGCCGGTGACCAACATCCACCGGGACGAAATCCTCGACGCGACGCAGCTACCCCTGGGCTACGTGGCCTGGACGCCCTGCTTCCGGCGGGAGGCGGGCGCCGCGGGGAAGGACACGCGTGGGCTCATCCGGGTGCATCAGTTCGACAAGGTCGAGATGGTCCGCTACTGCCTGCCCGAGGAGAGCCCGGCTGAACTCGAGCGCCTGACCCGGGCGGCGGAGACGGTACTCGAACGATTAGAGCTGCCGTACCGCCGGCTGGCGCTCGCCGCCGGCGATACCGGGTTCGCCAGCGCCCGCACCTTTGATCTCGAGGTGTGGGCGGCCGGCGTCGGCGCCTGGCTGGAAGTCTCCAGCTCCAGCTGCTTCACCGATTTCCAGGCCCGCCGCGCCAACATCCGGTTCCGCCGCGAAGCCGGGGCCAAGCCGGAGTTCGTGCACACCCTGAACGCCTCGGGGGTGGCCTTCCCCCGGACGATCATCGCCCTGCTGGAGAACAACCAGCAGGCGGACGGCTCGGTGCGGGTACCGCCGGCGCTGGCCCCGTACCTGGGCACCGACCGGCTCACGCCGCATGCGTAAGCGCGACCTGCGCTGGTACGTCCCGGCGCTGGTGGTCCTGCTGATCCTCCTGCTCGCCGGACTCTCCGCGGGTTCGGGCTGGGTGGTGGTGCAGCACTTCCGCCGGGACGCGGTGTCGTTGAGCCGCCTGTACGCTGGCGTCTTTGCCGGCCTCAACGACCCGCGCGAAGGCGGACAGGCCGACGCGCTGCTCCGGCTGGGCGAGCAGGTTCGCCGGGCCGGCATCCCGTTGATCGTCACCGATACCGCCGGGCGGGTGACGGCGGCGGCCAATCTTCCGTTCGATGCCGCCGTAGACGACCCTCGGGTGCGGGCCTACGCCGCCTTTCTCGATCAGAGCAATCCGCCGATCAGTGAGCCCGCCCTGGGCATGCTGCATTTCGGGCCGGTGCCGGCCCAGCGCCAGTTGATCCTGCTGGGGGTCCTCCAGGCGCTGATCGTGCTCATCATCGTGTCGGTCGGATTCGCGGCCTACCGCAACGCCCTGGCTGCCCAGCGCGACCGGCTCTGGGTGGCCATGGCCCGCGAGGCGGCCCACCAGATGGGTACACCCCTGATGAGCCTGCAGGGGTGGATCGAGCAGCTGCGCTCCCGGGCCAGCCCGCCGCCCCACCTGGCCGATCACCTCGCCGCCGACGCCGAGCGGCTGGAGCGGGTGGCCCAGCGGTTCGAGCGCATCGGCCACCCGATTCGCCGGGAGCCGATCGACATCGGCGCGATGGTGCAGAAGATCGCGGTCTACTTCGGACCCCGGCTGCCCACCCGCCTCAACCCGATCGACCTGCGGGTGGAGGTGCCGGACCCGTCCCCCGTCGTGCTGGGGGATGCCATCCTCCTCGAGTGGACTCTGGAGTCGCTGGTCAAGAACTCCATCGACGCGCTGCAGGGGCGCGAGGGGTTCATTGCGCTCCGGGTGGGCATCGAAGGCCGGGCGGCCACCATCCGGGTGGTCGACAACGGCCCCGGCGTGACCGGGGAGCTGCGCCGGACCCTGTTCGAACCGGGGATCACCACCAAGACCGGTGGCTGGGGCATCGGCCTGGCGCTGGCCCGGCGCGTGATCGAGGACTCGCACGGCGGCGAATTGATGCTGGAGCATGTGGACCATGGCGCCACCTTCCTGATCCGGATCCCGATGCATGAGCGGTAGTCCCACTACCCTGATCGGCATGAACAGCCTGAACCCTGCGCAGCGGGCGGCCGTGGAGCACGTGCACGGCCCGTTGCTCGTGGTGGCCGGAGCTGGCTCCGGCAAGACCCGGGTGCTCACCATGCGGATCGCCCGCCTGATCGACGAGACCGGGGTGCCGCCGCACCGCATCTTTGCGGTGACGTTCACCAACAAGGCCGCCGGAGAGATGAAGGAGCGGGTGGGCCGCCTCCTGGGGCGGGATCCTTCGGGGTTGTGGATCGGGACCTTTCACTCGCTCTCGGCCCGGCTGCTGCGGCGGGAGGCAGAGGCGCTGGGGTTCACCCGCCAGTTCACCATCTATGATGAAGACGACCGGCTGGGGGTCATCAAGCGGATCATGGAGCAGCGGGGTCATCCGTCCAAGCTGTTTCCGCCCAAGCTGATTCAGTCGCTGATCTCCAGCGCCAAGAACCGGATGACCGGCCCCGACGAGCTGGCCTCGGGCTCGCCATTCGACCGCGTGGCCCAGGTGGCCGCCGACGTCTTCCGGGTCCTCGGGCCGACCCTCAAGGCCGCCAACGCCATGGATTTCGACGACCTGATGCTGCATCCGCTCACGCTGTTCCAGGAGCGGCCGGATCGGCTGGCCTACTACCGCGACCGCTTCGCCTTCCTGCTGGTCGATGAATTTCAGGACACCAACGCCGCCCAGTACCGATTGGTGCGGCTCCTGGGGGAGCACGGCAACGTCTGCGCCGTGGGAGACGACGACCAGTCCATCTACGGCTGGCGCGGCGCCGATGTGCGCAACATGCGCGCCTTCCAGGAGGAGTTCCCCGAGACCACCCTGGTGCGGCTGGAGGACAACTATCGGTCCACCGGGATGGTGCTCGACGCCGCCAATGCGGTCATCGCCGACAACAAGGGCCGCATCGGCAAGACCCTGCGCCCCAATCGCGCCACCGGTGAGCCGGTGGTGGTGCTGGCCGCGGCCGATGAACGGGACGAGGCCGAGTGGATCGTCCGGGAGTTCCGGACCCGCCAGTCCGCCGGCGACTGGATGTGGACCGAGATGGCCGTGCTCTACCGCACCAACGCCCAGTCCCGGGCGCTGGAAGAGGCGTTCCGCCGGGCCGGCGTCCCCTACCGGATCATCGGGGCCATCAGCTTCTATGATCGCCGGGAAGTGAAGGACCTTCTGGCGTACTTGCGTCTGGTGGCCAACCCGGCGGACGATGAAGCCTTCCTGCGGGCCGCCCAGGTGCCCAGGCGCGGGTTGGGAGAGTCGAGCCTGGCCATCCTGCAGGAGGCGGCGGGCCGCTGGGGCAAGCCGCTGCTGGCCACCGCGCATACGGCCGAACTGGTCCCGGACCTCCGCCCCAATGTGCGGGAGAATCTCCGCAAGTTCGGGTTGCTGCTCGAGGAGCTTCGCGAGCGGGCCGGCCACTGGCCCCCGGCACAGATCCTCGAACAGGTCATCACGGCCATCGGCTACGAGCAGTTCCTGCTCGCCGAGGGACCCGAGGGCGCCGATCGCTGGGAAAACGTGCGGGAGCTGCTGGCCAGCGCGGCCGAATGGTCGGAGGTCGTGGAGGTGGCGGACGATGAACCCGCCAGCCCGCTGGAGCGCTTCCTGGCCGAGGCGGCGCTGCTGTCGGCCAACGATACTATCCAGGGAACCACCGACGGGGTCACCCTGATGACGCTGCATACCGCCAAGGGCCTCGAATGGCCGGTGGTGGCGCTGTCCGGACTGGAGGACGGCCTGTTTCCCCTGGTGCGGGCGGACGAACAGGCGGACGCACTCGAAGAGGAGCGGCGGCTCTGCTACGTTGGTATCACCCGCGCCAAGGACCGGCTCTACCTCACCTGGGCGCGCGCCCGCCGACGGGGCGGGGAGCTTCGCCCAGGGCGACCCTCGCGGTTTCTCGAATCCCTGCCGCCCGGCGTCATCGAGGAGAAGCGCACCTCGAGCCTCTGGGCGCCCAGCTGGAGGGCGGCGGCCGCGCCCCGGCGCGCCGAGGGACGGTCCGGGTGGCGGGGTGATGACATTGCCCCGGCGGGCCGCGCCGCGGCCGATCCGGCCGAGGAGTCCCAGGTCGCGCCGCGGTACGTCAAGGGAGAACGGGTGCGCCATCGCCGCTTCGGCAGCGGGACCATCCTGGGTCTGGCCGGGACGGGCAAGGACCTGAAGGTGGCGGTCAAATTCGACGACGAAGAGCACGGCATGAAGCAGCTGCTGGTGGCCTACGCGGGCCTCGAACGGGAATGGGAGAGCGCATGAGCATTGGCCGGGAAGACGTCCTCAAGGTGGCGCGGCTGGCGGAGCTCGACGTGGCGGAGGCGGATCTGCCCCGGCTGGTCGAGCAGATGGGCAACATCGTGGGCTTTGTGGAGCAGCTGAATGAGGTCCCCGCCGGCGACCAGGCCCCGCCGTTCCTGGCCGGTCCCGCCGCGCTGACGCTGCGTCCGGACGTGCCGGGGTCGGTGCCGCTCTCCCGTCCCCCGGCCGACCTCGCCCCGGAATTCCTGCACGGGCTGTTCGCGGTGCCCCGGCTGGGCGCCATGGAGGAGGAATGAGCGGCGTCCGGATCATCACGGAGTCCGTGGCGGGCAAGCGCACGTCGGCCGCCTCGGTCGCCCGGGAAACCGGGCGCCGCCTGGAGGCCACCCGGGAGCTCAACGCGGTGCTGCACTGGGACCAGGCCGACCTCGATCGTCAGGCGGCCGCGCTGGACGCCCGGCCATCCGGTGCGGGCCTCCTCCTGGCCGGCGTGCCGGTGGCGCTCAAGGACAACATCGTCACCACCGAGGGACCCACCACCTGCGGCTCCAGGATCCTGGACGGGTATGAGTCCCCGTACGACGCGACCGTCGTCACCAAGCTCCGCGCCGCCGGCGCGATCATCGCCGCCAAGACCAATCTGGATGAATTCGCCATGGGCTCCTCCACGGAGCACTCGGCCTACGGCCGGGTGCGGCATCCGCTGGACGCAACGCGGGTTCCCGGCGGCTCGTCCGGCGGCTCGGCGGCGCTGGTGGCGGCCGGTGTGGTGCCGGCGGCGCTCGGCTCGGAGACCGGCGGATCGGTGCGCCAGCCCGCCAGCTTCTGCGGCGTGGTGGGGGTCAAACCATCGTATGGACGGGTCAGCCGCTTCGGCCTGGTGGCCTTCGGGTCCTCGCTTGACCAGGTGAGCGTCTTCGGCCAGACGGTGGATGATGCCGCGCGCGTGCTGGCGGTCATCAGCGGCCACGATCGCCATGATGCCACCAGCGCCGCGCTGCCGCCGCTGGCGCTCGAGGGCCCCCGCCGCGACCTGCGCGGGCTCACCTTCGGTATGCCCCGGGAATATTTTCCACCCGATCTGGATGGTGGCGTGCGAGCGGGACTCGACCGGACCGCGCACCTGATCCAGTCCCTCGGCGGCTCCGTCGTGGAAGTGACGCTGCCCCATACCCGCTTCGCGGTGCCGTGCTACTACATCGTGGCGCCGGCCGAGGCGGCGGCCAATCTGGCGCGCTATGACGGCGTCCGCTACGGCCAGCGGCGGGTGGGACCCGAGGGAGACATCCGCGCCCTATACCGGGCCACGCGGGGCCAGGGATTCGGGGCCGAGGTGCAGCGGCGCATCCTGATCGGCACCTACGTGCTCTCCTCGGGCTACTACGACGCCTACTACCGGAAGGCCCAGCAGGTGCGGGCGCTGCTGGCCGACGATTTCCGCCGGGTGTTCGAAGACCAGGGAGTGGACATGCTGCTGACTCCGACGACGCCGACCCCCGCGTTCAAGGCCGGCGAGAAGACCGCCGACCCGGTCGCCATGTACCTGGCCGACATCTTCACCTGTTCCATCAACCTGGCCGCGCTGCCCGCGATGAGCCTGCCGGTGGGTCGCTCGGAGGGGCTGCCCGTCGGGGCCCAGCTGGTGGCGCCGATGTTCGCCGAAGGCCGCATGCTGGCGGTGGCCCAGGCCCTCGAGGCCTCGCTCGACGCCACGGGCGAGGTGCGCTGATGACCTGGGAAACCGTCATCGGGCTCGAGGTCCACGTCCAGCTGCTCACCCGGACCAAGATGTTCTGCGGCTGCATCAACAAGTTCGGAGCCGAACCCAACACCCTGGTATGCCCGGTGTGCCTGGGCCTTCCGGGCGCGCTGCCGGTCCCCAACGAGCACGCCCTGCGGCTGGCCACGCGGGCGGCGCTGGCCCTGGGGTGCACGGTGCACCACACCAGCATCTTCGCGCGCAAGAACTACTTCTACCCCGACCTGCCCAAGGGGTACCAGATCTCGCAGTTTGACCAGCCGCTGGCCACCGGCGGGAGCCTCACCATCGAATCCCCGGAGCGCGGCAGGCTCACCCTCGGCATCACCCGGCTCCATGTCGAAGAGGACGCCGGCAAGTCGCTGCACGACCGCCTGCCGGGGCGCACCGCCGTGGATCTCAACCGTGCCGGCACCCCGCTGGCGGAGATCGTCAGCGAACCCGACATGCGAAGCCCCGCCGAGGCCCGCGCCTATCTCACGGTGCTGAAGCAGATCCTGCTCTACTGCGAGATCAGCGATGGGAACATGGAGGAGGGCTCGCTCCGGGTGGACGCCAACGTGTCCATCCGCCAGCCCGGAGAGCCGCTGGGCACCAAGACCGAAGTCAAGAACATGAACAGCTTTGCCAACGTGGAGCGGGCCCTCACGGCGGAACGGGACCGGCAGGTGGCGCTGGTGGAGGGCGGGGGCCGGGTCCAGCAGATGACCCTGCTGTTCAACGCGGGGTCCGGGGAAGTCCGGCCGATGCGCTCCAAGGAGGAGAGTCACGACTACCGCTACTTCCCCGATCCCGACTTGCCGCCGCTGGTGCTGGCGCAGGCCTGGGTGGAACAGCAGGAGGCCGCTCTCCCCGAGCTGCCCGAGGTCAAACGGGACCGGTTCATGTCCGTGCTGGGCCTCACGCCCTATGACGCCAGTGTGCTGGCGCACGAACGCGCGGTCGCGGACTACTTCGAAGCGGTCGTGGCCGCCGGGGTCGAGCCGAAGCTGGCCTCCAACTGGATCATCAACGAGGCGCTGCGCGGCTACAACGAGACCGGCCGCTTCGCCGTGATCCCCGCTCGGCTGGCGGCGCTGGTGGTCCTGGTCACCGACGGTACCGTCAGCAATCAGGCCGCCAAGCGGGTGTTCACCGAACTGCTCGCGTCGGACGAAGCGCCCGGGGCGGTAGCCCAGCGGCTCGGACTGGTCCAGGTGGGAGACGCCGATGCGCTCGGCGCGTGGGTCGAGGAGGCACTGTCGGCCAATCCCCGGGAGGTCGAGCGCTACAAGGCGGGAGAGGCCAAGCTGCTCGGGTTCTTCCAGGGGCAGGTCATGAAGCGGAGCGGGGGCAAGGCGGACCCGAAGAAGGTGGGGAGCATACTGCAAGCTCGATTGGGCCGCTGACCGCGGCCGCTATTGCGGCCGCCATCCCATGACGACGTTGATAAGCCCCTCGGTGGTTACCGGCTTGGAGCCCGACCCGTCATCATTCATGACGTAGATCCGGCTTGTCCCGAGCCTCTCGAACCCGGTAAAGGCGATCAGCCGACTATCGGGAGACCAGGCAGGATACAGGCTCGGCAGGCTCTGGCTCCCGATTTGCCTGATGCCGGTTCCGTTGGCTCGCATCGTCCAGATGGTCTGCGGCCCGGGCTGCCCCAGTGCCACGTAGGCCACCCGGTCTCCGTCCGGCGACCATGCCGGCGTCTCATTCAGAGAAGACACGCCGACCGTCGGGGCCAGCACTGAAGAGCCGTCGGCGTTGACGAACGCCACATCCGAACCGCCGGAAGCCGTGCCCCGCTGGTACACCAGGCGCGCCCCGGCCGGGGACCACATGAACGGCCCGTCACCTCCCAGCGAATGACTCACGTTCAACGGTGCGCTTCCGTCGGGGTGCATCGTATACAGTTCGCCATTCCCCTCCCGGTCGGTAAGGAACGCGATGGAGGTCCCGTCCGCAGACCACGCAGGTTGCTGATCGGTGCCCGGATCGTCCGTCAGCTGCATGACATTGCCGCCGTCCGCGTCCATGACGTAGATGTCGGCATCGCCGTCTCGGTCGGATACAAAGAGGATTTTTGTACCATCAGGAGACCACGACGGCGCGAAGTCACCGCCGGCATCGTTGGTCAGGTTGGTGAGGCCGGTTCCGTCGGCCCGGACGCGCCAGATCTCTGAGGCGGTGTTCGGCGGCGTGCCTCCCCCCTGAAACAGGAGCCAGTCGCCTTTGGGTGACCAGCGGCCGTAGGAGCTGTTTGCCCTGCTCGCCAGCCGGAGCGTGTCCGACCCGTCTCCCTTCATCCGATAGATGACGTAGCTGTTCCCGAGGTACGTGAGATAGGCGAGCTGAAAGTCGGTCCGGGAGGGTCCGGCCGCCTCACCACACCCGAGCAGCACCGCGCCCGCCGCGGTCACTGCGGCGTATGCCGTGCTCCACCAGTGTGTCCCGCTGCGAGAGTGGCGCATGCAGGCCTCCTAATTAGTTCTGCCGCCCAGGGGAGGGACCGCCGTCGGCTGACATCGGAGTTTCCGGCAGTTGCAGCACGCTCATCGGATCCACCGTCACGCCGCCATAGCGGGTCACCCAGTGGAGATGCGGTCCGGTCACCCGCCCGCTCTGTCCCACGTCGCCAATCCGCTGACCCCGCGCCACCGTGTCCCCGGTGGCCACCCGGGCGCGGTGCAGATGAAAGTACGCCGAAATCAGGCCTTCGCCATGATCGAGGTAGACCACGGTGCCCGCCAGATAGAAATCGGCGACCAGGGCCACCCGGCCCGCGTTGGCGGCGTACACCGGGGCCCCGATGGCGCCGGAGAAATCGGTGCCGAGGTGCCGGCCCGTGACCGCACCATTGTAGACTCGCGCCGTGCCGAACGCGCTGGTTACGCGCGTCGGCCGCGGCCGCATGAACGGCTCGGTCCACTGCCGCGGGGTCTGGTGGCTGGCACGGCTCACCCGCCGGGCCTGGGCAATGTCGCGATCGATCCGGACCCGGGCGGCGGAATCCGGCTCGGCCATGGCGGGAGCCACCCGCAATTCTTCACTCCGGTACGAGCCGCGGGCGACGCCGATGGCCGTCACCACGGTGTCCGCTCCGCCGGCCCGCTGGACCACCAGACGCAACGCCAGGGAATCTCCCCCATCCATCGGGACCGGCATCAGTCCGTGCCAGGTGATCCCGTCCTGGCTCCTGAGGTGCAGGGGCTCATCCGCGACTTCGCCCGCGACGCCGGTCACCAGGTCGGCCGCGGTGGAGGTCACCCGGAGCCGGACCAGCGTTCCGCGTACCGGGGTCGCGGGGTGAGTCTCCACCACGACCTGGGCCTCCGCCGCTGGCACCGCGAGGACCAGCAGCAGGGGCAGCAGCAGTTTCATGATGGTGCCCTGGTCCCGCCCAGCAGGTGGTCAATTTCGGATTGGCCCTGCACCAGCAACCCCAGCCGCTCCTTGAGGTCCCGCGCCGCCTCGAGATCGGCGGTGAGCGTTTCCGGTACCGCGGCGCCCGCATGCAGCTTGAGCAGTCCCAGGCGGAGCGACTCCAGCAGGGCGACCGTCTCCCGGAGGCGCTGGGCCCACAACGTTCGTGCCTCGGTCAGCGCTGCGGCACCGCCATCGCCGCGCGGTGCGTCGTCGCCGAAGAGTGTGTCGGGCGCCGCCCGGACGATCAGGTCGTCCAGCTCCTCCAGCTTCTGTCGCATGCCCTGCGCCTGTCCCGTGAGGAACTCGAGCTGCGCGGGCAGCCCCGCCAGGTCCCGCCGTTGGCTGGGCGGCAGGGCCCGGAACAGCGCCTCGGCGGCCTGGCCGAGCGCCACTTCCGTCGGACGGTGCAGCGCGTCATCCGGGGCAGCCCTGCTGCCGAGGCGCGAACCGGCCAGTCGGATCATCAGGCGACCCATCGGCCCGGTCCAGAATCGCTCACGCAGACTGAAGGCCCGCCGAGCGGCCGGCATCTCCCGGCCCGGCACCGCCATGCCCGTCAGCACCCCCACGACCGACAATCCGGTGAGGGCGATCCAGGCCCACATGAGAATCGGGCGCAACGCCCCGGAACCCACCAACAGCAGCAGGAACGTCGTGGCGATGCTGGCGGCGAACACTCCAATGGTGGTCTTGCGGAGGACTCGACCCGCCTGGCTGGGAGGCTTGCCGATCTCGAAGGCAAGCTCCTCGCGGTGGCGCTCCGCCTGGGTGCGCAGCGCCAGCACCAGGTCATTCGGCGTGTAGCCGGCCGCGAGCACCTTGCGCGTATGCCCCACGCGGGCCCCCAGGTAGATGGCCCACGGGATGAACGCGGTCGTGACCAGGGACAGCAGCAGACCACCAATCCAGCCGCCCTCGCCGGCCACGAAGGCCACCAGCGTCCCCAGGAGCGGGGCACTCCAGAGCAGGCTCCACAGGACCAGCGCGGTCCGGGCCTGATTCCCCCGGGTAAGCCAGACCCGGAGCGGCGCCGGCAACTCGGTGGGACCCGCCGTGAGTTGTTCGAGCGCGCCAGCCAGCTCTTCCGCGGTCTGGAACCGGGCGGAAGGGTAGGCGGACAGGCACCGGTCAATGGCCCGGCAAAACGCCCGCGGAACGTGGGGGGCCACCTCGGCCAGTGCGGGTGCGGCACCGGCGAGCTGCAACTGGATGAGGCCGGCCAGATCCGTCGTGGGGTAGGGGAGCCGGGCGGCGGCGGCCACATAGCCGACGACGCCGAGTGCATAGAGATCGCTGCGACCGTCGAGGGCGTCCCCGCGCGCCTGCTCCGGGCTCAGGTAGGCCACGGTGCCCGCCACGCCCTGTTCCAGCGGCTCACCCCGTTCCGGCGCGGCGATTCCGAAATCGGTGAGCAGGGCACGCCGCCCGCCGGCCTCGAGCAGGATGTTGTCCGGCTTGACGTCCCGGTGCACCACCCGCTCGCCGTGCGCGTACCCCAGCGCCCAGGCCAGGTCCCGCAGGATCGGCGCGATCTCCCCGGGGGGCAGCGCGCCGCGCTGGCGGAGCCGCGCCCCCAGGGTCTCGCCGCGGACGTAGGCCATGACAAACCAGACCAGGCGCCCCGCCTCCTCGACCGAGTGCACCGGCACGATGTTGGGATGGGAAAGCCGGCCGGCGGTGCGGGCCTCACGCAGAAACCGCTCGCGCAGGGCCGGGCGGGCCGCCAGGTCGGGGTGGAGCAGCTTCAGCGCCACCAGGCGGTCGAGACTGACGTCCCGCGCCAGGTAGACGATCCCCATGCCGCCCCGGCCCAGCTCGCGGTCCAGCGAGTAGCGACCGGCCACCGCCTCCTGCAACTCGAGAAACAACGGGTCCGGCCCGGGCCTGACGCCGGTCATGGCGCAGGGGAGGCCCCGGGTTGGCCACCGGCGTGCCAGGGCTTCCGCACCCGGGCGGCCTGCCAGAATCCGGCCTGGTGTTCCGGCAGGCCGAACTGCTCCTCCGCCCGGGCCTTGAGTTGGGCGGGATCCCGCCAGCCCCCCGCCAGCAGCGTCTCCCGTCGCATGCTCTTGGCCAGCCGGAGCGGCTTCTCGCCGGAGGGGTCGAAGCGGCGAGGCTCCGAGTCCGGTTCGGCCAGCATCTGCATGATGAAATCGAAGGACAACGCCAGGTGGCGCTCGACGTCGGTGGTGGGCAGCTCCCAGCGGCTGCGCTTCTCCGCCACCTGGAAGGCCCGGTGCCAGCCCTGCATCTCGGTCAGGTGCACGATGCCGCGAAACAGCCGCCGGTTGGTCCGGACGCTGAAGATGGTCGGGGAGATGATCCGGTCGAGGTGGGCATCGGCGGGGCTGTGATCGAGGAGGATCACCTCCTTCGCGGTCCGGGCGAAGGTGTCACCCAGGGGCAGCTCGAAGCGACTCTCCCAGTAGGAGTGCCCGAACCCGCTGGTGGAGCTGGTCAGCAGCAGCTGGCGCGGCACGAAGAAGTTGTGCGCCACCACGTCGGCCGCCAGGTGCGACAGGTATCCCAGCCCGAACGCCCGCAAGGCATCGCTCTGGGCCAGGTCGTGGATCTCCTGGCCCACGTGCCAGAAGTGACAGTGGCGGCCCACCGGCGCGTACTTCTTGGCGATGGAGCTGTCGGCGGCGATGTTGCCGTAGAGGAAGTCGAACGGAAAGGCACGCAGCAGATCCGCCGCAGCCGCGGGAAGGGTCCCGAGGTTGGCCAGCACCGCTTCGCCCAGGAAGATGTGGGTGCCTGGCGTCCAGGCCAGCAGCGGGTCGGGCCACACCAGCGCGACGATCGCGATGACCGCCAGCGCCACCAGGAGCCGGCGGGGATTCAACGGCGACGCCCGCCGCCGAACCAACGGCGGAGCCGCGCGTACCAGCCGGCACCGGTGCGGAAGGTGCGCAGGGTCACGGCCACGTCCAGGGCGGTTTCCTCGACCTCCTCCTCCAGCACTTCATAGACCGCTTCCAGACGCGCGAGGCGCTGGCGGAGGCCGACCCGCAGTTCCCGGCTGGCCCGGACCAGTTCCTCCGCCTCCCCGCCGATCAGCCCGGCGAGGCGGTGGCCCTCGTCCGACACCAGCTGCACCGCGACCAGGGCCGGACGGAGATCGTCGTGCAGTCCATCGACCGCCCGGGAGAGCTGGCGCATCTCCGACGCCGCCTGCCGGAACGCCAGGGCGAGCGCGGTCGCGATAATCGCGAACGCGACGGCAATGACGACCAGTGCGATCGCCATCGTGGGACCGACCCATGCCGGCGCGGCGCCGGTCTGCAGGAGCAGGGACATCGGTGCAACCTCCTCGAAGACCTAAAATACATCCGAGCTTGACGCGCGCACCATGCGTCCCGACCTTTCGCGCCATGCCTCCACGCTTCCAGGTGCGCGGGGGACGCCCCCTGACCGGGAGCGTCCGCCCCGCCGGCAACAAGAACGCCGCCCTCCCCGCCATCGCCGCCACCCTGCTGGCCGACGGCCCGGTGGAGCTGCGGAACATGCCCAGGATCCGGGATGTCGAGACCATGCTCGCCCTGGTGGCCGACCTGGGGGCGGTGGTGGAATGGACCGCGCCGAATGTGGTGACCGTGGATGCCCGGCCGGCGCGCCCCAAGCCGCTCGACCCCACGCTCTGCGCCAGCATCCGGGCCTCGATCCTGCTGGCGGGCCCGCTGCTGGCCCGGTTCGGCTCGGTCACTCTCCCCCCGCCCGGCGGCGATGTCATCGGCCGCCGGCGCGTGGATACCCATTTCCTCGCCCTGGAACAGCTGGGAGCCTCCCTCAATCTGGGGCACAACTACGAGATGGAGGCCAAGGCGCTCGTCGGCACCGAGATCTTCCTCGACGAGCCCAGCGTCACCGCCACCGAAAACGCCCTGATGGCGGCGGTGCAGGCCCGGGGGCGCACCGTCCTCCGCAATGCCGCCACCGAGCCGCACGTGCAGGATGTGGCTCGCTTGCTGGTGGCCATGGGCGCGGAGATCGAGGGCATCGGGACCAACGTCTACACCATCACCGGCGGGAAGGCGCTGAGCGGGTGCAGCTACACCATCGGCCCGGATCACATCGAGATCGCCAGCTTCATCGGCCTGGCCGCGGTCACCAACAGCCACCTGATCATCGAGGACGTGCGCGCCGACGACCTCCGCAGCACCCTGCTGGGCTTCGATCGCCTGGGGGTCCGGCCCCGGATTGACGGCCGCCGGCTGATCGTCGAGGCGGGGCAGGAACGGCGCATCCGCCCCGATCTCGGCGGGCACGTGCCCAAGCTGGAGGACGGTCCCTGGCCAGCCTTTCCGGCGGATGCCATGTCGATCGCCGTGGTCACCGCGACCCAGTGTGAGGGCATGGTCCTGATCTTCGAGAAGATGTTCGAGTCCCGGCTGTTCTTCGTCGATAAGCTCATCGGCATGGGCGCCCGCATCGTCCTGTGCGATCCCCATCGGGCGGTCATCGCCGGCCCCTCCGAACTCCGGGGCGGCACCGTCGAGTCACCCGACATCCGGGCCGGGATGGCCATGCTGCTGGCCGCCCTCGCCGCCGCAGGCGAGAGCCGCATCTACAACATCGGCCAGATCGAGCGGGGGTACGAGAAGATCGACGAGCGGCTCCGGGCCCTCGGCGCGGACATCGAACGGGTGGAGTGAGGGCAGCGGCGCGTGACGCGCCCAAGCGGCTCGCAGTTCTCCCATCACTTCATCCGGTTGCAACGAGTTCCCCCATGGCCCCGACGCCGCTCTCCGAATCCCCGCTGCCCGGCCCCATTCCGCGGTACGAAGTCCCCGGCTGGCGCGAACGGTTCGGCGTGGCCGCCGGAAACACCGGCCGGGATTTCGATCTCGGCCTCTGGACCGAGCGCCCAGTCGGGGAGGTCATGCGCCGATGGAGCGCATTCCAGGCCGCCGAACCGGGGTTTTCGGCCACCGTCCTCGGTCATCAAGTGCACGGCGCGTCGGTGGCCGTCCACCAGGGCGGTGCGGGCTGGATTCAGCTCCCCGGGATTGACGGCCACGTCACCACCAGCCGGGGCGTGCTCCTGACCGTGACCGTGGCCGACTGCATCCCGGTGTTCCTGGTGGATCCGGTCCGGCAGGCGGTTGCGCTGCTCCACAGCGGGTGGCGGGGAACCGCCGCCGGGATCCTCCCGCTGGGAGTTCAACGGTTGCGTGAAGTCGCCGGAAGCACCACGGAAGACATCGTAATGCATTGCGGTGTAGGGATTTGCGGTGTATGTTATGAAGTTGGTTCGGAGGTGATGTCGGGATGCGGAATCGCGGTGGAGGGTCCCGGACCTTGGTATCTCGATCTGCGTCAGGTGCTGGTCGAGCAGGGTCGGTCCCTCGGGCTCAGCGACATCTCGTCCTCCGGCTGGTGCACGGCCCACGACACGGACCGGTTCTACAGCCACCGGGCCTCGCGGGGCCGGGATGGGCGGATGGTCGCCTACCTCGGATTTCCGGCCGGCTCCTGAGGGCTCCGGAGGGCCCGTCCGGGAAGGCGCCGGATTGACGGAACCCATACTCCCGCCTATACTTTCCGCGCTGTCCGGGGAGCTCCAACCGCGGGGTGGTCTGATGTGGGGGAGTTCCCCCACATTTTTTTTGCAGGATCCTCCATGAGTCCCGACCGTCTGCTCGACCCTGTTCGCCGTCTCGTGACCGACTTGGGATTCGAGCTGGTGGAATTCCGTCGGAGCGGCCCGCCGCAGCGCCCAGCCATTCAGGTCCGGATCGACCGGGTGGACAGCCGGCCGGGATTCGGGATCACCGCGGACGATTGCGCGCTGATCAGCCGCGCACTTGAGCGGTACTTCGAGGGGCCGGACGGTATCGGGCCCCACTACCAGCTCCAGGTGTCGTCGCCAGGCATCGAGCGGCCGGTGCGTTTCCCCGAGCACTGGCAGCGGTATGCCGGGCGGACCGTCCAGCTGACGGCCCGTGGGCTTCCGGGTCATCCGCGGGCGGTGATTCTCGGCGTCCCCGACGCCGAGCATGTGCGGCTCCAGTTGCCCGACGGCACCGAAACGCTGGTGGCCCTGGAGCAGGTGAAGGAAGCCACGTTAGTGGAAGTCCCAGATCCGACGGCATCGGGCCGTCGGAAGCCATAGGCAGGAGACGAGGGATGTCAGGTTCGCCAGAAGTGCTGAGCGCCATTCGCGAGCTCACCACGAGCAAACAACTCGACCGTGCGGAGCTGCTCGATCTGCTCCGTGACGGCATTCACGCCGCCCTGGCCCGCCGGTTCGGGCCCAACGTCCGCTTCGAGCTGGAGTTCGATGAGCTCAAGGGGGACATCAAGGTCGTGCGGCTCCGCCAGGTGGTGGAGGTCATCGAGGATCCCAGCTGGCAGATCCTGCTGGAAGAGGCCCAGTACGAGGATCCCGACTTCGTGATCGGCGACATGCTCGAGGAAGAAGTGCCCTTCGCCGACTTCGGGCGGCTGGCGGTCCAGGCGGCCAAGCAGCGGATCATCCAGCGGGTGCGGGAAGGGGAGCGGACCCGGATTCGGGACGAATTCACGTCCAAGGTGGGCGAGCTGCTCTCCGGAGAGGTGCAGCAGATCGAGCGGGGCAAGCTGGTCATCATGCTGAACAAGTTCCGTGAGGCCGAGGCCATCATTCCGTACCGGGAACAGAATCACCGGGAGAAGTTCCACCAGGGCGACACCATCCGCGCGGTCCTGAAGCGGCTGGAGGAGACGCCCAAGGGACCCCGGCTGATCCTCTCCCGCGGCGACCCGCTGTTCGTCAAGGCGCTCTTCAAGCTGGAAGTGCCGGAGATCCAGCAGGGCATCGTGGACATCCGGGCCTGGGCCCGCGAGGTGGGCAGCCGCACCAAGATCGCGGTGATCTCGCGCGATGACGCCATCGATCCGGTGGGTGCCTGCGTGGGCCTCAAGGGCTCCCGGGTGCAGGCCGTGGTCAACGAACTGGGTGGGGAGCGCATTGATATCGTGCCCTGGTCGCCCGATCCCGAGCGGTTCGCCCGGCTGGCGCTGGCGCCGGCCCGGGTCGCCAAGGTGTTCTCCGACCCCGCCAGCAAGACGATCCAGGCGGTCGTGGACGAGGACCAGCTCTCGCTGGCCATCGGCCGCAACGGCCAGAACGTCCGGCTGGCGTCGGAACTGACCGGCTGGAAGATCGACCTGTACTCCAGCCGGGAGTGGCTGGAGCGGGGCGGGGAGGGGCCGTTGTTCGCGCCCCTGCCGCCGGAGGATGAAGCGGTCGGCCAGATTCCGCTCACCGATCTGCAGGGCCTTTCTCCCGAGCTGCTGGCCCTGCTGAATAGCGCCGGCATGCAGACGCTCAGCGACGTGCTCGATCTGGACCGCGAGGACATCGAGAAGGTGCCCGGCATGACGCCGGAGCGGACCGACCAGTTGCTCAGCTTCCTGACGGAGCTGACCACCGAAGAAGGGAATGAAGACGCCGGCGCTGCCGGCTGAGCGCCTGCTCCGCCTGCTGGGCCTGGGGTACCGGGCCCGACAGGTAGTGCTTGGGGTGGAGTCGGTACGGGATGGATTGCGGGCGGATCGGTTCGCCTGCGTGGTGGTGGCGGAGGATGTCAGCCCGCGGGCCGCCGACAAGGTGGTGCGGTTGGCGGTGGCGAAGGGGATTCCCCTCATCGTCGGCCCGTCGGCCGAGGCGATCGGGATCCGGCTGGGTAAGCCGGGAATCATGGTCGCCGGTGTGGTGGATCGGGCGCTCGCCCGGGGAATCGCGAATGCGGCTCCGGCGGCAGCCCACAGGGAGGCGTGAGTGGTCAAGACTCGAGTCCATGATCTGGCAGCGGAGTTTGGTGCGTCCGCCGAGCAGCTGATGAGCGTGCTCAAGGACATGAACATCTTTGTGCGGAGCCACATGTCTCCGCTCGAAGATGGGCAGGTATCGGCCGTCCGGGTGCGCTGGGAAAGAGAAAAGCGCAAGGCGGCACAGGCGGCCGACGAACCCGCCCCCAAGAAGGGGCGCCGGAAGTCCACCAAAACCGCCAACAAGGCCAAGGCCGCCGAGCCCGAGGCCGCCGAACCCGAAGCCAAGCCGACCAAGCGGCGGCGGACCGCGGCGGAAGTCGCCAAGGTCGAGGCCCAGGCGGAGGCCGAACGCGTCGCCGAAGCGCTGCGGGTGGAGGCCCTGGAGCTGGCCCGGCCCGCCGAGAAGCGGGACGAGCCCGCCACCGCCGCGTCCCTCGAGGAGCGCGCCCGCGCGCTGTTCCGGGACGTGCCCGCCGCGCCGGCCGGCGAGGAGACCCAGGAGTCGGCCGACGACGCGGCCACGCCGCGGGCCGACGCCGCGCCGGTCTCCCCGTTCCTGCGCGCCCCCGGAGAAGCCCCGCCGGCCGGTCGCCCGGCCACCACGCCCGGCGCGCCGCCGCGGATCCCGACGCGGATCCCACGGCCGGTGGCGCCCCCCGGTGGGGAAGTGCCGCGCTTCAACCGGCCCAAGCCGGTGTTCAGTTCGAGCTCGGGCCCGGCCGGGCAGCGCCCGGGTGGTGCCCGGCCCGGCGGCGCCGGTCGCAGCAGCGGCCCCCCGCGGACCGGCGGACCCGCGCGCACGGCCGGTCCCGGTGGCGCGGTCACTGGGGAGCGTCCCAAGACCTTCGGCCCCGACGCCCAGAAGGGCGCCGCCCGGAAGAAGGGCAAGAAAGGCCGCAAGAGTTCGGTCGATCAGGACGCGGTGCTGGCCAACATCGAAAAGACCCTGGCCGGGATGCGTGGACCGGCCCGGCGTGGGGTGCGCCGGGACGATTCGAGCTATCGCGAGGCCCTGGCCCGGGCCAAGGAAGAGCGGGAACTGGAAAAGACCCGGGTCCGGGTCAACGAATTCGTCTCGGTCGCCGAACTGGCGGACCTGATGAAGGTGCCCGCCACCCAGATCGTCCAGCTGGCCTTCAAGGAGCTGGGGCTGATGGTCACCGTGAACCAGCGGCTGGACTTCGATCAGATCGAGCTGATCGCCTCGGAGTTCGGCTTCGAGGCGGTCAAGGAGCAGGAGTACGCGGCGACCATCGTGGCCGAGGAAGACGCCGCCGAGGACGAGGGCCACCTCGTCCCGCGGCCCCCTGTCGTCACCATCATGGGCCACGTGGACCACGGCAAGACCTCGCTCCTCGACTACATCCGCAAGGCCAATGTGGTCGCCGGCGAGTCGGGGGGCATCACCCAGCACATCGGCGCCTACAACGTCACCCTGCCCAGCGGCAAGCACATCACCTTCCTGGACACGCCGGGCCACCAGGCCTTCACCGCCATGCGCGCGCGCGGCGCCCAGGTCACCGATATCGTGGTGCTGGTGGTCTCGGCGGAAGATGCCGTGATGCCCCAGACGGTGGAGGCGATCAGTCACGCCAAGAACGCCGGCGTGCCCATGGTGGTGGCCATCAACAAGATCGACCTCCCGGCCGCCAACGTGCAGAAGGTCAAGCAGGAGCTGCTGTCGCACAGCGTGGTGCTGGAGGAGTTCGGCGGGCAGGTGCTGTCCACGCCGATCTCGGCCAAGAAGGGCACCAACGTCGAGAAGCTGCTGGAGCAGATCCTGCTCCAGGCCGAGATCCTCGACCTCAAGGCCAACCCGGACCGCTCGGCGAGCGGCACCGTGGTCGAAGCGACCCTGGATCCGGGCAAGGGCACGGTAGCCACGATCCTGGTGCAGAGGGGCACGCTGAAGGTCGGAGAGAACTTCATCTGCGGCAAATTCTCCGGCCGGGTCCGGGCGCTGTTCGATGCCCGCGGCAAGAACACCAAGGAGGCCGGTCCCTCGATCCCGGTCCAGATCCTCGGCTTCGAAGGCACCCCGTCCCCCGGCGACAATTTCGTCGTCACCGGCGACGCCAGCGAGGCCCGGGACATCGCCCAGAAGCGGCAGCGGCTTGAGCGCGAGGCCCAGAACCGGCGGACCGCCCGGGGCGGCTCGCTCGAGGACATCTCCCGCGCGCTGGCGCAGGGACAGGTGGGCGCCCTCCGGCTCATCATCAAGGCCGATCAGGGCGGTCCCGCCGAAGCCCTGGCCGACGCGCTGGGCCAGCTCAGCACCGGCGAAGTCCGGGTGGACATCGTCCACCGCGGCGTGGGCACCATCAACGAGAGCGATGTCCTGCTGGCCAAGGCCTCCGGGTCCATCATCCTCGGGTTCCACGTCCGGCCCGATGCCGGCGCCCGGCAGGCCGCCGAGCGGGAACAGGTGGATGTGCGCACCTATCGCGTCATCTACGAAGCGGTCGACGATGTGCGCAACGCGCTCGAGGGCCTGCTCAAACCGGAATCGAAGGAAACGGTCCTGGGCGAAGCCCACGTGATGCAGCTGTTCAAGGTCAGCAAGGTGGGGACCATCGCCGGCTGCCAGGTCAAGAGTGGCACCGTGTCCCGCACGGCCAAGGCGCGGGTGGTCCGGGACGGCGTGTCGGTGTACGCCGGCAACATCTCCAGCCTGAAGCGCTTCAAGGACGACGTGAAAGAAGTCCGCGAAGGACTCGAGTGCGGTATCGGCATCGAGAACTTCAACGACATCAAGGTCGGCGACATCATCGAATCCTTCCGGGTCGAGGAGATCAAGCGGACCCTGGCAGGCTCGGCGGCCAGTTCGGGCACCGGGTGAGCCGCTAGCCGCCGGGCGCAGGCAGCGGCGCGGCCGCATGACGATTCTCACCCAGATCTGGGACCTGCATCTGGCGGGCTGTCAGTCGCTCAAGGACAAGCGGGCCATCCTGCAGTCCCTGAAGGCCAAACTGCGCTCGCTCAACGTGGCGGTGGCCGAGGTGGAGCACCAGGACAAGTGGCAGCGGGCGGGGCTGGCCTGCGGAACGGTGGGCAGTGACCGTCGAGTGGCAGAGGAAACGCTGCGCGCAGCGGATCGCATCGTGGAAGCGACGGGCGGGGTACGGATCATGGATACGGCGGTGGTCGGCAGATGAAGGCAGCACGACGGCGCCCCGATCAGGTGGGCGAGAGCATCCGGCAGGTCATCGCCGACCTGCTGCTCACGGAACTGCGCGATCCCCGGATCGGCTTCGTGACGGTCACCGGGGTGCAGGTCACCCCCGACCTGTCCGTGGCCACCGTGCGGGTCAGCGTGATGGGAACGGAAGAAGAACGCACCACGGCTCTCGAAGGTCTGGCCAGTGCCGCGGGGTTCCTGCGCCGGCAGGTGGGCCGGACACTCAGCACCCGCCTCACGCCCGAGCTCCGGTTCGAGCTGGACCGCGGCCTGGAACACGCCGCCCGCATCAACCGCATCCTCGGAGAGCTGCGCGGCGAGGGTGAGTCCTGACCGGCGCGCTCCTGGTGGACAAGCCGGCCGGCCCGACCAGTCATGACGCGGTAGCGCGAGTTCGGCGGGTGTTCCGGACCAAGGCCGTGGGCCACACCGGAACGCTCGACCCCTTCGCCACGGGGCTGCTGGTCATGCTGCTGGGCCGGGCGACCAGACTGGCGCGGTTCGTCGAGCAGCAGTCCAAGACCTATCTGGCGACCGCCCGGCTTGGGGCGGCGACCACCACCGATGACCTGACCGGAGACAAGCTCGGCGATTCGGCGAGTGGGCGATTGGGGGATTCGGTTGTCCCGCCGAGCAGGGCAGCCGTCGAGCAGGCCCTGGCCGGCTTTCTCGGCCCGCAGCGCCAGCGGCCTCCCGCGTTCTCCGCCAAGCGGACCGACGGGGAACGGAGCTACCGGAAGGCGCGAAGGGGAGAAGCGGTCACGCTGGCGGAGGTGGATGTCGTCGTCCATGCGATCGAGCTGCTGGAGTACGGGTTCCCCGAGGTCCGCTTCCGCTGCACCGTCAGCGCCGGGACCTATGTGCGGGCCCTGGCCCGGGACCTGGGCGAACGGCTGGGCACCGGGGCACACCTGACGGCGCTCCGGCGCGAAGCGATCGGCACGCTGTCGGTGGAGGAAGCGATTCCGCTCGACGCCCTGGACGCCGGATGCCCGGTCCTGCCGCCGCTGGCGGTGCTGGGGCATCTGCCCCGGGTTGACGTGACCGAGGAGCAGGCCCGGTCGCTGGGCTTCGGGCGGGTGGCGGATGCCGGCGGCGGAGCGTCCGGCGGCCTGGCGGTGGCGGTCGGCCCGGACCAGCGGGTGGTGGCGATCGGCACCTGCCGGGAGGACGGATTGCATCCCAACGTCGTCCTGGAGCCGGCCAGCTGATGCCGCTGCTCCCGCCCCACCCGGAGGGGACCGTCGTCACCGTCGGCACCTTTGACGGCGTGCACCTTGGTCACGTGGCGGTGCTGCGGGAGATCGTGGAGCGGGCCCGGGTGGCGGGGCGGAAGAGCGTCCTGGTGACGTTCGAGCCCCATCCCCTGGCGGTGGTGAACCCGCAGGCGGCGCCCCCGCTGCTGACCAGCGGACTCGAACGGCGCGAGGTGCTGGCCCTGACCGGGCTGGATTACGTTGTGTTTCTCCGCTTCGACCGCGACCTGGCGGCGTACTCGCCGGAGCGGTTCGTCCGAGAAGTCCTGATCGGCCGGTGCGGCATGCGGGAACTGGTCATCGGACATGATCATGGCTTTGGCCGCGGACGCAGCGGAGACGTGGACACCCTCAAGCGGCTTGGGGCCGAAGACGGATTCGCGGTGGACGTGGTCGGGCCGGTGGAACACGGGGGGCACGCGGTCTCGAGCACCGCGATCCGCCGAGCGGTAGCGGGCGGCGACCTGCGCACCGCCGCCGTGCTGCTGGGCCGGCCCTACACCGTGAGCGGGCAGGTGGTGCACGGAGAAGGCCGGGGCCGGACCATCGGGGTGCCGACGATCAACCTCGGCGCGGTGCCGCCGGAGAAGTTGCTGCCCCCCGACGGGGTGTACGCGGCCCGGGTGGAGTGGGCCACCGGCAGCGCCGGCGGGATGCTCAACCAGGGGCCCAAGCCGACCTTCGGCGAGATGCACCGGACCATCGAGGTGCACCTGTTTGGAGTGACAGCCGACCTGTACGGGCAGTGGGTGCGGGTCGAGTGGGTCGAACGGCTCCGCGACGGGCAGCGCTTTGCCTCCGCGGAGCACCTGCAGGATCAACTGAAACGGGATCGCGCGCTGGCCCTGGAGACACTGGCCCGGCACGCTCCCCCTAATGACACGAGTCACGCGTCCGATGCGTAAACCGGCATGATAGTCACCACTCTCAGGTCCCGGCTGATCCTCACCGGGCTCGTCCTCCTGGCCGCCATTGCGGCCCTGGTGCCGCGGAACATCAAGATCCGCGAGCGCGGGATTGACGGCGTCATCCGTGATACCACCCAGAGGCGGGTGCCGCTCAAGCTGGGGCTCGATCTCCAAGGGGGCATGCATCTGGGCCTCGAGCTGGACCAGTCCAAGCGGATCTCCTCCGACCCCGCCAAGGATCTGGACCTGGCGCTGATCGTCCTGCGCAAGCGGATCGACGAGTTCGGGGTCACTGAGCCGCTGGTCCAGAAGCAGGGCGACGATCGCATCGTGGTCGAACTGGCGGGGGTCACCGACCCCGTGCGTGCCAAGCAGATCGTGCAAAAGAGCGCCTTTCTCGAGTTCCGGATCACCGACCGCTCCCGCTCGCTGGACAAGGCGCTGCCGGCGATGGACCGGGCGCTGCAGCGGCTCGGGGTGCAGGCCAGCAGCGGCGTGGCGGCTCCGTCGGCCGTGGAGCAGCTGCTCCAGGGGGACAGCGGGCAGCAGCACGTGGCCGATTCGCTGGCGCCCGTGGTCGGCGGCGCGCTGTCGAGCCTGATCGACCCCAACGCGGACATTCCCGGAGAGTATCTGGTGGAGGAGGGGGCGGTGGTCCGGGTGGACAGCCTGCTCAACCTGCCGGATGTGCGGGCGCTGTTTCCGCGCCGCTACGAGTATCGCTGGTCCTCGGCGCCGATCAGCCTGGGCGCCAAGGCCTATCGGGCGCTGTACGTGCTGGAGGAGCGGCCCATCGTGACCGGCTCCAACCTGGTGGATGCCAAGGAGGCCATCGATCCGCTCACCAGCGGGCCGATCGTCACCTTCGAGCTGGACCGCAAGGGCGCCCGCGACTTCGGCGAGGGCACTGCCCGGAACGTCGGCAATTACATGGCCATCATGCTCGACGACCGGGTGCAGGGCCGCCCGCCGGTGATCCAGGAACGGATCGAGCGGCGGGGGCAGATCACCCTGTCCGGCAAGTCGATCACCGAGGCGCGCGACTTGGCGCTCACCCTCCGGGCCGGCGCCCTGCCGGTGCCGCTCAAGATCGTGGAGGAGGCCCAGGTCGGCGCCAGCCTGGGCGAGGACTCGATCCGGAAGGGCATGATCGCCGGGGTGGCGGGCACGCTGTTCGTGGTGTTCATCATGATCTGGGTCTACCAGCAGGCCGGCGTGCTCGCCGTGGCGGCCCTGGGACTCTATGTGGTGATTTCCCTCGGCGCCCTGGCGATGATCGGAGCCACCCTGACGCTGCCGGGCCTGGCGGGGCTCATCCTCTCCGTGGGCATCGCGGTGGACGCCAACGTGCTGATCTTCGAGCGCATCCGGGAAGAGCTGCTGCTCGGCAAGACCGTGCGGCTCTCGATCGATGAAGGGTTCCGGCACGCCATGAGCGCCATCGTGGACTCCAACGTCACCACGGTCATGACCGCGCTGTTCCTCTTCCAGTTCGGCACCGGACCGGTGAAGGGCTTCGCGGTGACGCTGTCCGTCGGTATTCTCTGTTCGCTGTTCACCGCGGTCTTCGTGACCCGCACGTTCTTCATGATGTGGCTGGACCGCAAACCCACCATGCAGACCCTGAGCATCTGATGCGACGCTATTTCGCTGACGCCAACTACGATTTCATCGCCTTCCGGCGCGTTGCCTACGGCGTGACCGGCGCCCTGATCGTGGTGAGCCTCCTGGCCCTGGCCATCTGGCGCCTCAATTACAGCATCGAATTCACCGGCGGCACCCTGGTGCGGATCGAGATGAAGGACCATGCCCCGCTCGATGTCGGGCAGACCCGGGCGGCGCTGGACGCCAACGGGATCAAGGGCGCCGAGATCCAGAGCTTCGGCGGTCCGGGCGAGTACATCGTCCGGGCCCGCACCGCCAAGGAAGGCAGCGACGCGGACAACACCCAGGAGACCGCCTCCGCCGTCGGCACGGCGCTCGACCAGGTGGCCGGTCAGGGCAACTACACCATTCAGAGTTCCGGCGCGGTCGGTCCCAAGGTGGGCGGCGAACTCCGCTCCAAGGCGTTCCTCGCCATCTTCTACAGCTTCCTGGCGGTGCTCGCCTACCTGGCGTACCGGTTCGAGTGGCGCTTCGGGCTGGCCGCGGTAGCGGCCACCGCGCACGACATCGTCCTCACCATCGGCTTCATCGCCGTGATGCGGATCGAGGTCAGCCTGGTCGTGGTCGGCGCCGTGCTCTCCATGGTGGGGTACTCGCTGAACGACACGATCATCATCTTCGACCGGGTCCGCGAAAACCTGCACAAGTACAAGCGCGACCACTTCAGCGACATCCTCAACCGGTCCATCAACGAGACCCTGCCGAGGAGCATCCTGACCCACGGCACCTCACTGGCCTCCCTGACCGCGCTGGCGGTGTTCGGCGGCGAGGTCATCCGGCCGTTCGCCCTGGTGATGTTCTTCGGCGTCTTCACCGGCACCTTCTCTTCCATTTACATCGCCAGCCCGGTGCTCATGATGATTGAGCAGAAGTGGCCCGGCGCGGACATCCGCGGCGTCAAGACGATCGCGGCCCGGCCGGCGGGCGAGCCCAAGCAGCCGGTCGGGGCCAAGGGATGACCGGTGCTGGTCGACAGCCATTGCCACCTCGGCGCCGACCAGTTTGACGCCGATGTGGGGCAGGTGCTGGAGCGGGCGTGGGCGGCGGGTGTCGCCCACGTTGTCGTGATCGGGGAGAGCCCCGAGGCCGCCAGCCGGGCGCTGGCCTTCGCGGATCGCGATCCTCGGCTCTCGGCCACCGCGGGGCTGCATCCCCACGAGGCCTCGCGCTGGACCCCGGAGCTCGAGGCATGGCTGGCCGGGGCCCTAGCCGATCCCCGGGTGGTGGCCGCTGGCGAGATGGGCCTGGATTATCACTATGATCATGCCCCCCGGGCCCGGCAGCGGGAGGTCCTCGAGTCCCAGCTCCAACTCGCCGCAGCCGCAGGGAAGCCCGCAGTGATCCACGCCCGGGACGCCGACGACGACGTGGCCGCGGCGCTCCGCAATCATCCGCGGGTGGTCGCCGTGCTGCACTCCTTCTCCAGCGGCCCCGGCCTCTTGCGCCAGGCGCTGGACGCCGGGCACTATATCTCCTTTAGCGGCATGGTGACCTTCCGGAACTGGTCCCAGGACGACGCCATCCGGGCGGTCCCCCCGGATCGCCTGCTGGTGGAGACCGACGCGCCCTATCTTGCCCCCGTGCCGTTCCGGGGCAAGCGCAACGAGCCGGCGTTCGTGCGGCAGACGGCGGAGCGGGTGGCCGCGGTGCGGCGGGAGCCCGCCGAAGCCTTGATCGCCGGCACCGGCGCCAATGCGCGGGCGGTCTTCGGCCCCCGGATCGGCGCCTGAGGGCGCGCTTCACGATCGGTTCACGCAGACATCGGTACACTGTTGCTGGCGGGCGGCCCAGCCCTTCGCCGGCCACCGACCCTCAACCCTTCACCTGGGAACGGCCACCCATGTCCACCGTGCCTTCTGACATCGCCATCGCCCAGGCCGCCAAGCTCCGGCCCATCGCCGACGTGGCCAAGGATCTCGGGCTCTCGCCCGACGAGATTCTCCCCTACGGCCGCTACAAGGCCAAGATCACCCCCGAAGCGATCGCCAAGCGCTCCCCCAAGGGCCGGCTGGTGCTGGTCACGGGGATCAACCCGACGCCGGCCGGCGAGGGCAAGAGCACCGTCACCGTGGGCCTGGCGCAGGCGCTCCGCAAGATGGGCAAGAAGGTGGTGGTCGCCATCCGGGAGCCCTCGCTGGGGCCGGTGTTCGGGGTCAAGGGTGGCGCGGCGGGCGGGGGCTACGCCCAGGTGGTTCCGATGGACGAGATCAACCTGCACTTCACCGGTGATTTCCACGCCATCACCTCGGCCCACAACCTGTTGTCTGCCATGCTGGACAATCACATCCACCATGGCAACGCTCTCGGCATCGACAGCCGGCGCATCACCTGGCCCCGGACCATCGACATGAATGACCGGGCCCTCAGGTCCATCATCATCGGCATGGGTGGCCTGAACGGGGGCCCCACCCGGGAAGAGCGCTTTGTCATCGTGCCCGGCAGCGAGATCATGGCGATCCTCTGCCTGGCCACCGACCTCCCCGACCTGGAGCAACGGCTGGCCCGGGTCATTGTGGGGCTCACCCGGGACAAGAAGCCGGTCCGCGCGGGAGACCTCAAGGCCAGCGGCGCCATGACCTTGCTGCTCAAGGATGCGCTGCTCCCCAACCTGGTGCAGACCCTGGAGGGCGGCCCGGCGCTGGTGCACGGCGGGCCATTCGGCAACATCGCCCACGGCTGCAATTCCATTGTCGCTACCCGGCTGGGGCTCGCTTTGGGAGACATCGTTCTGACCGAGGCGGGATTCGGTGCCGACCTGGGCGCCGAGAAGTTCTTCGACATCAAGTGCCGTTTCGGCGGCCTCAACCCGGAGGCCGCGGTGGTCGTCGCCACCATCCGGGCGCTCAAGATGCACGGCGGGGTGAAGAAGGATCAGCTGGGCACGCCCGACGTCGCCGCCCTGCAGCGCGGCATGGTGAACCTCGAGGCCCACGTCAAGAACGTCCAGAAGTTCGGCGTGCCCGTGGTGGTGGCGCTCAATCGCTTCCTGTCCGACTCCGAGGAGGAGCAGGACACCGTCATCGCCGCCGCCAGAGGCTGGGGCGCCCGGGCCGCCCTGTCGGATGTCTGGGCCCGGGGCGGGGACGGGGGCATCGAAGTGTCCAACGAGGTACTGGCGGTCCTGGCCGAGGGCAAGGCCAGCTTCAAGCCGATCTACGACAGCGCCCTGCCCATCAAGCAGAAGATCGAGATCATCGCCACCCAGATCTATGGCGCCGACGGGGTGGTGTTCTCCCCGACGGCCGAGAAGTCCATCGCCCAGTGCAATGACATGGGGATGGGCCAGACTCCGGTCTGCATGGCCAAGACCCAGTACTCCTTCAGTGATGACCCCACCAAGCTGGGCCGGCCGCAAGGCTTCAAGATCAGCGTCCGGGACGTCTACGCCTCCGCTGGCGCCGGGTTCGTGGTGGCGCTGGCCGGCGATGTCATGACCATGCCGGGACTCTCCAAGGTGCCCAGCGCCGAGGCCATCAAGGTTCACCCCGACGGAAAGATCGAGGGACTCTTCTAATGCCGATCCAGTTCGTCGCCACCGACGCGGCGCCCAAGGCGATTGGCCCGTACAGCCAGGCCACCATCGCCGGTGGTTTCATCTACAGCGCGGGCCAGATCGCGTTCAATCCCGCCACCATGGAGATCGTGGCCGGCGGCATCCGGGAACAGACCGAACGGGTCCTGGCCAACCTCCGGGCGGTGCTCGAAGGCGCCGGGTCCGGCCTGTCCAAGGTCGTCAAGACGACGGTGTACCTGGTGGACATGGCGGATTTCACCGCCATGAACGAGGTTTATGCGCAGGCGTTCGGCGATCACAAGCCGGCCCGGTCCACGGTGGCGGTGTCCGCGCTGCCCCGCGGCGTACGGGTGGAGATCGACGTGGTCGCCACGCAGTAGGGTCGCCCTCGGGTTGACCTGGGGGTGGATCGGGCCTGGTGGCCTGGCCGGTCTTCAAAACCGCGACGGAGGCGCCTCAGGTGGCTCCGGTGGGTTCGATTCCCACACGCTCCCGTCCCCTCACATCTCGCCGGCGCCGGGCCCGGCCGCATCCTCCGACTCGGTGTCATGACCACTCTCCTGCTGGTGAACCCTGCGGCCGGCCGTGGCCGTGCCGGCCGGCTCGCGGCCCCCGCGGAGACGGCGTGTGCCGCGGCCTGGGGTGCGGTGCAGCGGATCGACACCACCGCTCCCGGCACCGCGGTTGAGCAGGTCCGTCAGGCGGTCGAGCGGGGAGTGGAGCGGGTGGTGGTGCTGGGTGGCGACGGATCCCTCCACGAAGCTGCCAACGGCGTGCTTCGGGCCACGGTTGCGTCGCGCCCGCCGATCACGGTCCTCCCCGCCGGCACCGGGAACGACTTCGCCAAGCTGGCGGGGACGGTCGGGCTCTCCCCGGCGGAAGCGGTGTCGCGCCTGGTGCGCGGCCGGGTGCGCCTGCTGGATGTCGGCCAGGCCTGGGACGAATACTTCCTCAACTCGGTCGGGATCGGCTTCGACGCCGAGGTCGCCGCCGAGGTGGCCAAGGGGGGATCGCTCACCGGCATCCCGGCGTACCTCGTGGCGGTCAAGCGCGTGCTCCGCGGCTTTGTCGCGCCGGAACTGACCTGCCAGTCCGCCGAGGCCAGCTTCACCGACCGGCTCCTGCTCATCGAGATCGGGATCGGTCCCGTGGTGGGCGGCGGCTTCCGCCTGACTCCTTTCGCCAAACCGGACGACGGGGTGTTCGACGTCTGTGCCATCCAGCAGCAATCCACTCTCGGCATCCTCACCAAGCTCCCGCTGGCCATGTTCGGCTGGCACACCAGGCTCAAGGCGGTGCGCAGCTTCCGGACCGCCGAGCTGGTGGTGCGCCGGGCCGACGGCCCGCTGCGGGCGCAGATGGACGGTGAACTGCGCTCCCTCCGCTCCGACATGACCATCACCCTGCTGCCGCTCGCCCTTCCCGTGCTGGTCACCACATGAGCCCGTCCCACTTCGCCAGTGACAACTGCGCCGGGATTCATCCTGAAGTGTTGCAGGCCATCGCCGATGCCAACCGGGGACACGTCCCGAGCTACGGTCACGATCCGCTCACCCTGCAGGCCGAGCAGCTCTTTCGCGATCACTTCGGCCCCGGCGCACGCGCGTACCTCGTCGGGAACGGCACCGCCGCCAACGTGCTGGGCCTCCAGTCGGTGACTCGGCCCCATCAGGCGGTGATCTGCGCCGAGGGGGCCCATATCCATGTGGATGAGTGCGGCGCCCCGGAGCGATTCACCGGGTGCAAGCTCCTTCCGGTGTCCACGCCGGACGGCAAGCTCCGGCCTCAGGACCTGGATCCGCTGCTGCACGGGGTGGGGGACGAGCATCGGGTCCAGCCCAGGGTCGTGTCCATCACCCAGGCCACCGAACTCGGCACGCTGTACCGGGCGGCGGAGATCCGGGCGCTGGCCGACTGGTCGCACCGGCACGGACTCCTGCTGCACCTGGACGGCGCCCGGATCTGCAACGCCGCGGTCGCGCTCGATCTTCCCTTCCGCGCCTTCACGGCCGACGCCGGCGTGGACCTGGTCTCCTTCGGCGGCACCAAGAACGGGCTGATGGGCGCCGAGGCGGTGGTCTTCCTGACGGACGCGCCGGCGGACTTTCCCTGGATTCGCAAGCAGGGCATGCAGCTCGCCAGCAAGATGCGGTTCCTCGCGGCCCAGCTCATCGCGCTCCTCGGCGGCGATCTCTGGCGGCGCAACGCGGGGCACGCCAACCGCATGGCCGCGCTCCTGGGCACCCGGTTGGCCGAGGTGCCCGGCATCACGCTTACCCAGCCAGTCGAGGCAAACGGGGTGTTCGCCCGGGTCCCATCCCGGCATATTGCGGCGCTGCAGGAGCGCGGGCTTTTCCATGTATGGAATCCCGCAACCTCGGAGGGGCGCTGGATGACGGCCTGGGACACCACGGAGGAGGATGTGGCGCGATTTACCGAGGCGGTGCGGGAGCTCCTGACATGAGGCGACGGACTACGTCGTGGACCCTGGCGCTGGCGGCGCTGCTGGCGACGGCGGCGCACGCTCAGGATCCCATCCCCCGTCCAGGCCCCGACTCCCTGGCAGTCCCCGACACGCTGACCCGGGTGGCCGCTCCCGTGGATTCTCTCTATCCCAAGGCGCCGGCCTCCCCGATGGGAGCGTTGTGGCGCTCCATGCTCATTCCCGGCTGGGGACAGGCGCAGAGCAACCGCAAGCTGACCGGCGCCCTGTTCGTGATGTGGGAAGGGGTGACCCTGGGCATGAGCATCAAGACCCAGCACGAACTCAACTACCTGCGCCGCACCGGCTCGTCGAGCGTCAAGTCAAAGGAGAAAGAGCGGCAGGACTGGCTGGTGCTGCTGGCCTTCAATCACCTCTTCTCCGCTATCGAAGCCTACGTCTCCGCCCACCTGTGGGACTTTCCGGACGACCTCCAGATTCGTGCGGCCCCGATGCCCGGAGGCGGCACCGGCGCCGCCCTCCGGCTGCCGCTCCGGTTCCCGTGAACCCGGCGCCGATCGGCATCTTCGATTCGGGCATCGGCGGGCTCACCGTGGCGCGGGCCGTCTACCAGCGGCTGCCCGGCGAGTCCACCATCTATTTCGGTGACACGGCGCGGGTGCCGTACGGGCCCAAGAGTCCCGAGACGGTGCGGCGGTACAGCCTGGAGATCCTGCAGTGGCTGCTGGGCCAGGGCATCAAGCTGGTGGTGGTCGCCTGCAACACCAGCACCGCACACGCCCTGCCGGCGCTCCGGGCGGCGTCACCGGTTCCGGTGCTGGGCGTGATCGAGCCCGGCGCGCGCGCCGCGGTCGCCGCGTCGCGGGGCGGACCAGCCGGCGTCATCGGCACCGCCGGCACCATTGCCAGCAACGCGTACGCCCGCGCCATTCACGCACTCTCGCCCGCCGCGCAGGTCGAGCAGGTGGCCTGCCCGCTCTTCGTTCCGCTGGTGGAGGAGGGCTGGTTCGATCATCCGGCGACCGAACTCATCGCCCGGGAATACCTGGCACCCCTCAGCCAGGCCGGCGTGGATACCCTGGTACTCGGTTGCACCCACTATCCCCTGCTCAAGCCGCTGCTCGGCCGGGTCATGGGAGCCGACGTCCGGCTGATCGACAGCGCCGAGGAGACGGCCCGGGCCGCGGCGGAGGCACTTGTGGAGCATGGCCTCGAGGCGCCGCCGGACAAGACCGTCTATCACCGCTTTGTGGTCAGCGATGATGAGCCGAGGTTCCGGCAGGTCGGCAGCCGCTTTATCGGGAAGAAACTCGCCAGCGCGGAGGTGGTACCGCTGGGGTAGGGCGGGCGGCCCCGATTATTCCTGGCCGGCCTCGACCAGGGCGCGTACCCCGGCCAGTTCCTGCACCACTGCCTCAACCGGGCCGATCCCGCTCTTCACCCGAAGCAGCTGGACCCGCAGACCCTCGAGGACAGCAAGCAGTTTCGCCCGGCGCTCGGTGACCGCCTGGCGGGCGGTCTCCAGATCGCGGATCAGGCCGCGCTGTCCCTCGCTCTCCCCGCCGGACCAGGTCGCCGCGCCAGCGCGCGCCTCCGCCATCGCGGTGTCCAGCTCCCGCTCCCGGCGACCCAGCCGTTCCACTTCGCCTTCCAGCCGTTCGAGATCGGGCCGGAAGCGATCGAGGTTTTTCCGGGCGCCGGCCGGGAGCGTCTCGAGCAGGCCGGCCATCCCAGCGCGCGACAGCACGGCGGAGCCCGCCGAGCCCTTTCCCGCCACATCGCCCGCGCCGGCGATCCGGAACAGGAACCTTCCCAGCCGCCCGGACCACAGCCGATGCAGGCGCTGGTCCATCTTTCCCCGCCGGGCCAGCCCGGCCATCGCGAACACCAGCGCTCCCATCCCGAGGGAGACCCCGAGGAACGCGGCGACCACGCCGGGCACGGTCACCTGAAACGTGCCCGGCCGCACCAGCGTGCGCTGGCTGAAGGCAAACATCAGCAGCGCTGCGCTGAGGAGCCCGGCGGTAGCCAGCAGAACGGCGTGTCGCTGCTGGCGCCGGGCATGATTCGGTGCCGCCCGCATCGCAGCCAAGGCCGCGGCGCGCTCCTGATCGAGCGCCCGGACGCCGGCCACCAGATCGGAGAAGGAGTAGCCCTGGCGGGCCAGGTCGCCCATGCCGAGCGGGACCTGCGTCCAAAGCGCGAGCACCGCCACCAGGAACAGGGTTCCGAAGATCAGCTGATCGAGATCGCCGCCGAACCGGGTCACGATCTGGCTCGACACCAGCCCAAGGATGAGCCCGTTGCGGAAGAACTGATCGGCCCGCATCACCCAGAGCCGGATCGGCGGCGGCACCTCGACCTGCTGCCCGCGCACGCTCTCCAGCGTCTCCACCAGCGCCTCTCCTGTGGCAAAGCGCCGCTCCGGCTCCTTGAGCAGGCAGCGGTCAACCACCGCCGCGAGTGCCGCGGGGAGATCGGGCCGGCGGGACGCGACGGCGGGCGCGGGCTGGCTCAGGTGCATGGCCATGATGGCCTGCGCGTTGCCACCGTCGAACGGCAGGGTCCCGGTCACCGCGTAGAACGCACTCACGCCGAGGGAGTACAGGTCCGCCCGGCCGTCCACCACCTCGCCCGCCGCCTGTTCGGGGCTCATGAAGTGCGGCGTCCCGAGGCTCTCGCCCACCTGGGTCAGTCCGCTCGCGGCGCTGGACCGGGAGATCCCGAAGTCCATCACCAGCGCCCGACCGCTGCCGCGCTCCACCAGGATGTTGTCGGGCTTGATGTCGCGGTGCACCACTCCGCGCCCGTGGGCATAGGACAGCGCCCAGGCCACCTCCTGGATCAGCCGGATCGCGTCCGGCACCGGCAGCGGCCCCTGCCGCTTCACCCGTTCCGCGAGGGTCTCGCCCTCGACAAACGACATCACGAAGTACAGCAGCGCCGGCGTCTCCTCGACGCTGTGGACCGCCACGATGTTGGGATGGGAGAACGACGCGGCGGTGCGGGTCTCGCGCAGGAAGCGTTCCCGCAGCTCCGGACGGACGGCCAGCTCCGGCGGCAGGACCTTCACCGCCACCAGCCGGTCGAGCCGGAGGTCGCGGGCCAGGAAGACCGCGCCCATGCCGCCACGGCCCAGCTCGCGCTCGAGCGAATAGCGCCCCGCGAGGGCCAGCTCCAGTTCGGCGCGGATGGGGTCGGTTCCGGGATCGGCCATGATCAGCCCACAAAGGAAGTCAACGCCGCGCGGCCCTCGGTCACCACGGCGTAGCGCTGTCCATCGCACCACGAACCGGGATTCACGTACAGCCGTCCCGGGGCCACCTCGGCCGTGGCGGCCCGGTGGGTGTGCCCCATGGCCACCAGCCCCAGCGAAGGATCCTCTGCCAGCCGGCTCAGTGCCCACGCCCGCTGCCGCTCGGCCGCCGCGTCGAGTGCGGCGGGCAGGCGGGTGGTATCGCCCAGCACCGTGCTCAGGTGATCCACCAGCCAGAAGCCGAGATCGGGGTGGATGGCCCGAAACAGCCCGACCGTCGCGGCACTCGAGGTGATCCGGTGCAGGGCCCGCGCCGACCAGTGCGACTCGGTGATGCCGTCGCCATGCACCACCAGGGCCGTGGTCTCCCCCAGCCGGACCCGGCCCTCCCGGGGCTGGAACTCGATGTCGATCTCCTCCCAGAAGCTTTCGGCCCACCGGTCGTGATTGCCTCCCACCATCAGGATCGGCAGCGTGCGACGCAGCTCGGTCAGCGCGGCGACCACCCGGATGCCGGACCGGGGAATGGTCCGGCTATACGCGAACCAGAACTCGAACAGGTCGCCAGTGACGGCAAGGCCGTCCCCGAGGCTGGGGACGGCCCGCAGAAAGGCGAGAAGGGATTCTTCGCTGGCGGAGGCGCCCCGGCCGAGATGCGCGTCTCCCACCAGCACCAGGCGCTGACAGTGCACGGGGAAGAAGATAGGCGGATGAGACAGGAGCGGAAGCAGCCGCGGCCCCCCGTCCGGTGACGATGCCTTGCTCCACCGGCCCGGGCCCGCCACCTTCTCAAGGGGCCTGGTCCCCTCCGCGTCGGCCTTCCATCCACTCGCTCCCGCGTCCTGTGCACTCACCGGTCACCGAATCCGTCACCACGGTCCGAGTCAACTACTCCGAGACCGATCAGATGGGCGTGGTGTATCACGCCCGGCACGTCGTCTGGCTGGATATCGCCCGGACCGAGCACCTGCGCGCCCGGGGGTTCAGCTACCGGGAGCTGGAGGAGCAGGGGGTCCGGCTGGTGGTCACTGACCTCCGCCTGCGCTATCGGCAGCCGGCCCGCTACGACGACGTGATTCGCATCCGGACCCGGGTGCAGGAGGTCGCCAGCCGGCGGGTGATCTTCAGCTATGTACTCGAGCTCGACCCAACCGGAACCCCTCTCGCCGACGCGGAGACCACGCTGCTCTGTCTCGATCAACAGCACCGCCTCGCCCGCCTGCCCGCGGCCGTCATCGAGGTCCTGCGGTCATGACGCGCGTCCTCCCCCTCCTCCTCACCCTCCTGCTGGCGGCCCCGCTGGCGGCGCAGGCAGGCCCCGGCGGCGACGTGCTGGCCGAGGTGCTCGGCGCCGAGGACGCCCGGCGCTTCGATGCGGCGCTGCTGCGGCGGGCGCTCGGCGACCGGGACTCCCTCGTCACGCGTGCCGCAGTGCTGTCCCTCGGGCGGCTGCGGGACCCGCGGGGACTGGACCTGCTCCGGGCGGTGCTCACCGATCCCGACACCACGCTGCATCCCGATGCCGCCTTTGCCATTGGTATGATCGGCGACAGTGCCGGCGCCGGCATCCTGCTGCAACAGGTGCGGGACCGGCGGATCCTGACCCAGGCCACCTGGCTCGAGATGGTGACGGCACTCGCGCGCCTCGGGGGTCCGGAGGCCGCTCGGTTCCTCCGGGATGTCATCGAGGCCTCCGGAGCCCCGGCCCTGGTGGAACGCGCCGCGCTGGAGAGCTGGCGGCTGGAGCGGCTGGCACCAGTGACGGCCCTGATACCGCTGCTGGGAGACAGCCGTGAGAGTATCCGGTACGCCGCCGCTTACTCGCTGGCCCGGCTCCGGTCCACTGCCGCCGCGCCGCGCTTCCTCGAGGGACTGGGGGACCAATCCGTCCTGGTGCGGGCCACGGCGGCCCGCGCGCTGACCCGGACCTACGCCGACTCGGCCCAACTGGGTCGGGACCAGGTGGCCGATCTGCTGGTGCGGGCCACCGGAGACGCCGATCCGACGGTGCGGATCCAGGCGCTGCGCTCGCTGGCCACGTTTCATCTTCCCCGGACCGCGGGGCGGGTCTTCGGCCTGCTGGAGGATCAGGTTCCCAACGTCCAGGTCCAGGCGGCGGAGGCGCTCGGCGATATCGGCGGCGAGGAGGCCGCCTCCGAACTCGCGCGCATCGCCACGAGCGGCAAGGGGTCGTGGGCCCGGCGCTCGGTGGCACTGCAGAGCCTCGCCCAGGTGGATTCGACCCGGTTCATCGCCGCGGTGAGCGCATGGACGTCCAGTGCCGACTGGCGCGATCGCGCCGTGGCGGCCCGCACCTGGGCCCGCGTGCGCATCAGCGCCCTGCAGGTCTTTCTCTCCGATACCGACCCCCGGGTGACCGCGGCGGCACTGGAAGCGTGGGGCGACGCCGTGCCGGGGCCGGACCCCGAGCTGCTCCGAACGGCCGGGATCCACCTGAATCACCGCGACGCGGCGGTCCGCGCCAACGCCGCCAGTCTGCTCTCCCGCTCCGGGAACCCGGCCGATATCCCACGGCTGGTGGCGGCGACCCGCCTGGCCAGTCGCGATTCGTTCCCCGACGCCGCCATTGCCGCCCTGGATGCGATCACCGCCATCGTGCGGGCCAATCCGAACCAGGCCGTGAACCTGGACCGCGACGCGGTGGCCAGCCTGAGCCGTCCCACCGATCCCGTGATCCTGCGCTGGGCCGCCGACCGCTGGCCCGCGGCCGCGGAGGCCTGGGGCAACCCCTGGCCGATCGCCACCGGCCGCACCCTCGAGGACTATCGCAGCATCGCCCGCACCCTCATCCTCGGCACCCCGGCCGAGCGCACCCCGACGGTGCGCATGGAGATGGACCAGCTCGGCACGGTCGAGTTGCGGCTGTTCGGTCCCCTCGCTCCCCTGACCGTCTCGAACTTCCTCCGGCTGGTGGACCGCCGCTACTTCGATGGCATCCGTTTCCATCGCGTGGTCCCGGCCTTCGTGGCCCAGACCGGCGATCCCCGCGGGGACGGGTGGGGCGCGCCAGGGACCACCATCCGGGACGAGGTGAACCGCCAGCGCTACGACGCCTACGTGGTCGGCATGGCGCTCTCCGGTGCGGATACCGGAGGCAGCCAGTGGTTCATCACGCTGAGCCCGCAGCCCCACCTCGACGGCGGCTACACCGTCTTCGGCGAAGTCGCCGCCGGCAAGCAGGTGGTGGCGCGGATCACCCAGGGCGACCTGATCCGGACCCTGCGCCGCTGATGCGAATCGCGCGGTGGCTGCCCTTCGGCCTCCTGGCCGTGATGGCCCTCAGCCTGGGCGCGCCCCGTCAGGCGCACGCCCAGTTCTACTATCTCAACCAGAACAAGATCCAGTATCGTCGGCTCGACTGGCAGGTGCTCAAGGGCCCGCGGGTGGACGTGTACTACTATCCCGCCGAGGCGGAGCTGGCCCCGGTGGCGCTGGCCTACGCCGAGGAGAGCTACGACGTGCTGGCCCTGAAGTTCGGCCACACGGTGACCGCCCGTATCCCGCTGATCATCTACGCCTCACACGCCGACTTCGAGCAGACCAACGTCCTCCCGTTCACCCCGCCCGAGGGCCTGCTCGGCGTCACCGATTTTCTCAAGCGGCGGGTGACGCTGCCCTTCCGGGGCAACATGGCGGAGTTCCGGCATACGCTGCGCCATGAGATGGTGCACGTCTTCCAGCTCAGCCTGTTGTCCGACCGCTTCGAGCGCTCCCCCCAGGCCGCCGGCGTCCCCCTGCCGCTCTGGTTCACCGAAGGGCTGGCCGAGCTGTGGTCGGGCGGCGAGGATGCCCGCGACGAGATGATCATGCGCGACCTGGTCATCTCGGGGCGGCTGCCGCCGCTGGAGCAACTCGCCTGGGTCACCAGCGGAATCGTCTACCCGCTGGGCGGCCGGATCCACCGCTGGCTGGCCGACCAGTACGGTGACTGGCGGGTGGCGGAGCTGTATCGCGAACTCTGGCGCTACGACAGCTTCGATGCCGCGGTGGAAGCGACCTATGGCCGAACCCTCGCGGCGCTCAACGATGAGTTCCAGGTGGACATGCGCCGCCACTACTACACCGTGGTGGACCGCTATACCGCCCTGCCGGCGCTGGCTTCCGGACTGGCCACGTCGGCCATCAAGCCCAGCTACGCGCCGGGCGATTCAGGGACCGGGGAGGCGGTGTTCGCCGCCGCCGACAAGGGCTACATCGCCATCCAGGCCAAGCCGCTCGATGGCGGCAAGGCCGTCACCCTGGTCACCGCCGGCCGGAGCGCCGAGTTCGAGAACTTCCATTCCTTCGAGTCCCGCATCGACGCGTCCCGACCGGGGCTGCTGCTGTTCGGGTCGCGGTTCCGGGACCGCGATGCGCTCATGGTCTTTGACCGGGAGCGGCGGAAGATCGTCGGCCGCTACCAGTTCCCGAACCTGGTCTCGGTGCTCTCTCCGGTGTGGGCGCCGGACGGCGACGCGGTCATCTTCAGCGGGCTGGCCGAGAGCGGCGTCTCCAACTTGTACCGGGTGCGTCTGCCCTCCGGCGCGCTGGAGAACCTCACCGACGATCCCTATCAGGACCTCGACCCCAGCATCAGCCCCGACGGCCGCCGGATGGTGTTCGCCTCGGACCGCACCGCCAACGGCCTGGATGACGCGGTCAACCTGTTCATCATGGACCTGGACACTCGCGAGGTGCGCCAGCTGACCTACGGCTCCTGGGTGGACGAGACGCCGCGCTGGATCGAGCCCGATCGCATCCTGTTCAGCTCCTCCCGGGACGGCGTGCTGAACGTGTTCTCCGTGGATACCCTCGGCAACGGCCGCCGGGAGACCTCGGCGTGGACCGGCGCATTCGATGCCGCCGCCGTCCCCGACCGCGACGCGCTGCTGGTGGGCGGCTTCAACAATCTGCAGCTGGGCATCTATCTCTATCCGGCGGATTCGGCCGCCCGGCGGGAGACCTTCCAGCCGGTGTCCCCCCCGGCCCACAGCCAGTGGACCTGGCCGGTCGGAGAAGACGGCGCCGTCGCCCAGGCCACCAGCCGGCCCTACCGCCGGAAGTACACCCTCGACTTTGCCGCCGGCGGACTGGCCTATGCCCCGCGGCTGGGGACGGGGCAGGGCGCCACCTTCCTGATCAGCGACCTGCTCAGCGACAACCTGTTCTACGTCAACATCTCGACCTACCAGGGCCGGGGCTTCACCAGCCTGTTTAACAACGTCAGCGCGCAGGGTCTCTACCTCAACCAGTCGCGGCGGCTCAACTGGGGCCTCGGCGCCTACCGGTTCAAGGGCAATCAGTACGAGGGCGACTTCTCGGTGGCCTACACCGAGAGCACTACCGGCGTCTTCGGCCTGGTGCGCTACCCGCTGTCCCGGGTGGCCAGCGTGGAGGGCCGGGCGGTGCTGGAGCACTCCGATCGCTTCGACTTCACCCTCCCGGTGGCGGACCCCCGGCGGGAAGGCTGGATCGCCTCACAGTATGTCACCTACACGCACGACAACTCGCTCTGGCTCCCCAGCGGCCCGATCGATGGCCACTTCGTGTCCGTCACCGGCGGGATCGGGAGCGATTTCAGTAACGCCCGGTTCGACAGCCACACCACCGTCCTGGACGCTCGCAAGTACCTCCGGCTGGGCGCCCGCAGCGCCTTCGCGGTGCGGAGTTTCGGGTTTTACAGTGGCGGGGACCGGCCGGAGCGCGCCAATATCGGCGGCACGCTGGGCATTCGCGGCTACCCTAACTACGGCTACCTGATCGGCTCCCGCGCCTGGATGCTCAACGGGGAGCTGCGCTTTCCGCTGCTCAATTACCTTACCTTTGGCACGCCGGTCGGCGGGGTCACCTTTCCCGACGTTCAGGCCGCGTTCTTCGTTGATGCCGGCCGGGCGTGGCTGTTCGATAATTCGGACCGCGCCGTCCTGGGCAGCTATGGCGTGAGCTTCCGCTGGCCGGTCTTCCAGGGACTGGTGCTCCGGCTCGACTGGGGCCGCCGCTTCAGCGACAACGACTTCCGGGGCTATGGTCTCCAGCCGAGCCAGCGGAAACGGAGCTTCCTCCAGTTCTTCTTCGGGTATAACTACTGATGCAGCAATGGTTTCGGCTTGACCCTCCCATCGGGCTCGCCTATGTTGCGCTCGGGATCATGGGGTGCCACCCGAGCCAGCCCGCGCTCCTGCCGGAAGGGCTCACCCTGAAGCCTCCCGCGGAGATCCAGGGATGGGTCACCGCCACCGAGCCCATGGGCAGCGCCCGGCACCGGTTCCGCTGGCTGTACGAGGACGAGAAGTCGAGCAAGGGCGGGCGGGGCAGCGCCCACATCGCCGGGCCCGACACATTGCGGTTCGATTTTGCCGGTTCGCTCGGGCTGGGCAAGGGATCGGCGCTGATCATCGGGGATTCCTCCTCGTGGGTCGCGCCGGAGCGGTCCGTGGAGGAGCTGGTCCCGAGTCTCCCGCTCCTCTGGGCACTCTTCGGCGTGGCCCGGCAGCCCTCCGCCGGAGCGGGGCTCTCGGGCCTGGCCCAGGACGGGCGGACCGCCTGGCGCTACTCGGCGGGGGAGGACACGGTCGAGTATCTTCGGGTGGTTGGAGAAACCGTCACCCTGCAGGCGGAGATGCGCCGGGCGGGGAAGGTCGTGGGACGGAGTCGCATGACGGCCAAGCCCGATGGGACGCCCCTGACGGCCCGACTCCTGATTCCCTCCGTGCCGGCCAAACTGGAGATCACGTTCTACGAAACGCTTCATCGCCCCTCGTTCCCGCCGGATACCTGGCAGCCTGCTGAGCCTTAGCGCCCTCGGGCTCGCGGGCTGCCTCTACGGCTTCGCCGGGGGCGGGCTGCCGCCCGAGATCAAGACGGTCGCCATTCTGCCGTTCGACAACCTCACCCCCGAACCGATCCTGGCGCAGGAAGTCTCGGACTCGGTCCGGGCGGCGGTGCAGGGACGGCTGGGACTCCGGCAGGCGGGCGAGTCGAGCGCAGATGCCGTGGTGCGCGGGTCGATCACCCGCTACGAGCCGGACTTCGTCGTCGCCTTTGCCGGCGGCGGCAACAGCCAGGTCACGGTGGACAAGCGGCTGGTGCAGATCACGGTCTCCGTGGAGATCGTCAATCGCGACGGCAAGACGATCTGGCAGCGGAGCGGCATGCTGCTCGAAGGTGATTACGAACCCGGCTCCGAGTCGGAATCCCGGGGACGGGGGCGGGCCCTGAGCAAGCTGGTCACCAACATCGTGGATGGAGCGCAATCACAATGGTGACATCTCGCCTGCGGTCCCGGCGCGGCACCAGCGCCACCGGCTGCCTGATCTCGCTGCTCATCCTGGCCGGCGGCGTGTACTACGGCATCCACCTGGGCCAGCCCTGGGTGCGCTACTACCAGCTGCTGGATGAGATGCGCGGGTCCGCCCGGCTGGCCCCGACCCTCAGCGACGCGGTCATCCGACGCCGGCTGGAAGCCAAGGCGCTGGAACTGGCACTGCCCCCAGAGGCGTCCAGGTTCCAGATCACCCGTTCCGGCAATCCCCGCAAGATCGTCATCACCACGGACTACAGCGAGACCGTCACGGTTCCGCTCCTGACCCACACCTTCCACTACACACCCCGGGCGGAAGAGCCGCTGTGAGCCGCGGTCGCCCGAGCCCGGCTCCACGGCCCTGGCACCTGCTGATCCTGGCGCTGCTCTGTCCGCCGCTGCTCTCGGCCGCGGGGGGCGGGGGCGCGCTCCCCGACCTGCTGCTCATCGTCGCCGCCATGCTGGTGGCCGGCAAGCTCCTGGGGGAGGGTGCCGAGCGGCTCGGACTCCCCTCGGTGCTCGGGGAGCTCACGGCCGGGCTGCTGCTGGGACCGAGTCTCCTGGGCATCGTCCCCGCGCCTGATGCGGCCGGCGCCGACATGATCCGGCTGCTGGCGGAACTCGGCGTCATCCTGCTCCTCTTCGAGGTGGGCCTCGAGACCGACCTGAAGGAGATGTTCAAGTTCGGGCCGGCCGCCGGCGCGGTGGCCGGCGTTGGACTCACGCTGCCGTTCGTACTGGGCTACGTCTTCTGGGCCTGGTACCCCCACCCGGACATGGCCGCGGGGACGGACGTCGGCACGGTCGCCATCTTCATCGGTGCCGCCCTGACGGCAACGTCCGTCGGCATCACCGCCCGGGTCCTCGCCGACCTGGGCCAGATGGAGACTCCGGAAGCGCGGATCATCCTGGGCGCCGCGGTGATTGACGACGTGATCGGCCTGGTCATCCTCAGCGTCGTGTCGGGGATCGCGGCCGGGGGCACGGTCAGCGCCTTCGGCGCCGCCACGACCCTCGCGGTGGCCATCGGCTTCCTGGTGGCGGCCGTGGTGCTGGGCAACCGGATGGTCCCGCGCATGGCCGACCGCGTGGCCCACATGCGGGGCCGCGGCATCGTGGTCGCGTTCTCGCTCGCCTTTGCCTTGGCCCTGGCCGCGCTGGCCGCCAAGGTGGGGTCGGCACTGATCATCGGGGGCTTCGCCGCCGGGCTGATCCTGCGCCGGACCAGGCACGCGCACACGGTCGAGGAGCAGGTCCGGCCGGTGGCGTCGGTGCTGGCGCCGATCTTCTTCGTGAGCGTGGGCGCCGCCGCCGACATCCGCCTGCTGGATCCGCGCCAGCCCGGGGCGGGCAACCTGCTCATCCTCGCCGGCGCGCTGACCCTCCTGGCCATCGTGGGTAAGGTGGCAGCGGGCTGGGCCGCCCCGTGGCTCCGCTTCAACCGCCTGATGGTCGGTGCCGGCATGATCCCCCGCGGCGAAGTGGGACTGATCTTCGCCGACGTGGGCCGCAACGCCGGCCTGCTCAGTCCCGTCACCTTCAATGCGGTGCTGATCATGGTCATGGCCACGACCTTCCTCGGCCCCCTGGTCCTCAAGCTGGTGGTGGCCCGCCGCGAGGCCCCCGGATGATCGCCGGCACCGCCGGGAAGGTCCGGACGCCGGCGGCCGCCGCCGCCTGGCGCGAGGCCCAGCCCGGATTGGTGGTGTTCACCAACGGGGTCTTCGACCTGGTGCACCCGGGGCACATCGCCCTGCTCGAGGCCGCCCGTCAGGCGGGGGACGCGCTCATCGTCGGCATCAACAGCGACGGTTCCGCCCGCCAGCTGGGCAAGGGACCGGGCCGCCCGGTCGTGCCGGAACTGGCCCGCGCCCGGGTGATCGCCGCGCTGGCCGCCGTGGATTGCGTGGTGCTGTTCGACGGCGACACGCCGATTGACCTCATCCGGCTTCTCGAGCCGGACGTCCTGGTCAAGGGCGGCGACTATGCCCTGGCCACCACCGTCGGCGCCGACCTGGTGCAGGCTCGCGGCGGGCGGGTCCAGCACATCGAACTCGAACCCGGCTTCAGCACTTCCGCCATCGTGGAGCGTCTCCGTGCCCCGTCCTGATCAGCGCAAGAATGACCAGCTCCGCCCCGTCGTCCTCGAACGCGGCATCAATCCCTACGCCGAGGGATCCTGCCTGATCCGGATGGGCGGCACCCTGGTGCATTGCGCCGCCTCCGTGGAGAAGGGCGCCCCGCCCTGGAAGAAGGGCTCCGGCGAGGGCTGGGTCACCGCCGAGTACGCCATGCTGCCGCGGGCCACCTCGGAACGCACCGACCGGGAGCGCCGCGGAGCCGGCGGCCGCACCCAGGAGATCCAGCGCCTGATCGGACGCTCGCTCCGGGCGGCGATGTCCACCATGGCGTTCGGGGAGTGGACCATCAAGGTGGATTGCGACGTGCTCCAGGCCGACGGCGGCACCCGCACCGCCAGCATCACCGGCGGCTGCGTGGCCCTGGCCGACGCCTGCGCCTGGCTGGCCGAACGAGGCGCCGTCCCTAATCCCTTCGGCCAGCTGGTGGCCGCGGTCTCGGTGGGCATCGTGGAGGGAGAGCCCCGACTCGACCTGGCGTATCTGGAGGACCGCGACGCCGGGGTCGACGCGAACATCGTGATGGTGCACCCCGACCGGTTCGTGGAGGTGCAGGGCACCGGCGAGCACGGCACCTTTGCCCGGCCCGAACTCGACCAGCTGATCACGCTGGCGGAGCGGGGCATCGCCGAGCTGTTCAAGGCCCAGAAGAAGGCGCTGACCAAGTGAAGCTGCTGTTCGCCACGCGGAGCGCCGGCAAGCAACGGGAGGTCCGCCGGGTGCTGGAGGCGGCGGGCCACGAGGTGGTCTTCCCCGACGAGGTCGGCGTGCCCGAGACCGCCATTGAGGAAACCCTCGAGGCCGCCGATAGTTTCGAGACCAACGCCCGGGTCAAGGCCGAGTATTTCGCGCGCAAGACCGGCCTCCCCACCGTGGCCGACGACTCCGGGCTCGAAGTGCTCTCCCTCGGCGGGCAGCCGGGGGTGCGCTCCAAGCGCTGGGCCGGGGCCACCGGGACGCCGGCGGAGGTGGATGCCGCCAACAACGCCGAGCTGCAGCGCCGCCTCCGGGGAGCGCCGGAGACCCGGCGCCGGGCCCGCTATCGCTGCGTGCTGGTGCTGCTCAAGAGCGCAGCGGCCGTCCCGGCGGTGTTCGAGGGGAGTGCCGCAGGGCTCATGCTCGACGCCCCCCGCGGCGAGGGCGGCTTCGGGTACGACCCGTATTTCCTGAGCGACGACCTGGGCCGCACCTTTGCCGAGGTCTCCGGAGAAGAGAAAGATGCGATCAGCCATCGCGGCCGCGCGCTGCAGAAGCTGATCGCCGCGCTGGCGACCGGCTGAGCATCGCACACGAGGAACATCATGACACAGACCGAACGCACCATTCGCGCCCGCATGGCCATCGCCCTGCTGAGCCTGATCGCCGGGATCTCGGCGACCTACCTCCATCTGTACAAGCTGGGGCTGGCCGGCACACTCAGCTGCGGCACCGGCGGTTGTGACAAGGCGATCTTCAGCCAATGGGGCGCGTTTCTTGGCGTGGATGTGGCCCTGATCGGGACGATCGGCTACAGCCTGCTGCTGGGCACCGCGATCCTCGCCCTCCAGCCCCGCTGGCACGCCCGCCGGGAGCCGGCGCTGGCGCTGCTGGTGCTCGCCTCACTGGGCTTTGTCTTCACGCTCCGGCTCAAGTACGCCGAGTTCGTGGTCCTCAAGACCTTCTGTCCCTGGTGCGCCATCTCCGCCGTGTCCATCACGGCGATCCTGGTGCTGGCGGTGCTGCAGTGGCGCTGGGCCAAGGCGCCGATCCCACGCCCCATGTACGATACCGCGTCCATGAGCCACCCCTTCCTTCGGCCCACGCCCCCCGGCGGCCCCACCAAGCCCAAGCCCAAGCAGGATTGAGACCGGGAGTGCACCAGTTGGCGCGGGGGTGGCCGCCCGCTAAGTTCCCGGCCGCACGGGGTGTGGCGCAGTCCGGTAGCGCGCCTGCTTTGGGAGCAGGAGGTCCCGGGTTCGAATCCCGGCGCCCCGATTCAGTATTACCACGATCCGAAACCCGCCCGGCCTCCCACCGTACAGACGCCGTCCATGGGATCTGAGATCCTCACGTACCTACGTCTCGGCATGCACCATATCGCCGACCTGCGCGGGTACGATCACATCCTGTTCGTCGCCGCCCTGACCGTGGCCTACCGGCCCGCCGACTGGCACAAGCTGCTCTGGCTGGTCACCGCCTTCACCCTGGGGCACTCGGTCACCCTGGCCCTCGCCACTCTGGACCTGGTCCGGGTCGACTCCCGGACGGTGGAGGTGGCCATCGCCGGGACCATCGTGGCCACCAGCCTCATGGCCATCGCCCTGGCGGCGCGGGCGCCGGACGGAGCGGGCGTCCCCGTCGCGACCGGCGGCCAGCGGCTCCGCTACTCCTTTGCCGCGGGGTTCGGCCTGATCCACGGGCTGGGCTTCTCGACCTTCCTCCGGAGCCTGCTCGGCACCGAGGACTCGATCGTGGTCCCGCTCCTCTCCTTCAACGTCGGGCTGGAGCTGGGGCAGTTGCTGATCGTGGCCGGGGTGCTGCTGGCGGGGGTGCTGGTCGAACGGCTCTTCCGTCTTCGACGGCGGGACTGGGTGCTGGTCGCCTCCGGGGCCATCGCCGCCATCGGGATCACTATGATCGCCCAGCGCCTGGCCGGCTGACGCCGGCGCCGGTTTCGTACAAGGCCTTTTGTCTTCTTTCTTCGAGAGTGCCTGATGTCCAGATTGCTTCGCGCTTCCGCCGTTGCCCTCGGCACGATCGCCCTGACTGCGACCCCGGCCCGGGCCCAGCAGTGGCTCAACGCCGACACGTCGCTCAAGACCAACCAGTCCAGCTTCCGGGCCATTGACGAGCTGCCCGACCCCAACGAGTTCCGCAACGCCGCCGGCGCGCCGGGCCCGAAGTACTGGCAGCAGCAGGTGGACTACGTCATCAAGGCCTCACTAGACACCGTGGCCCACAGCATCACCGGCTCCGAGCGGGTGACCTACCACAACAACTCGCCCGACCGGCTGGAGTACATCTGGTTCCAGCTCGACCAGAACATTGACGACCCTGCCATCAGCCGCACCATCGCCATCTCTCCCGCGCTCCCCAAGACGCTCTCCCCCCAGGCCCGCCGCTTCCTCGATCCGGCCCCGTTCGACGGCGGCCACAAGATCACCCGGGTGCAGGTGGTGACCGGGCGGGGCCAGCGGGTGCAGCGGACCGACGCGGCCTACGTCGTCAACGGCACGGTCATGAAGGTGCTGCTGCCCGCGGCGCTGGCGCCGGGGCAGAGCACGGTGATCGAGATCGACTGGCACTTCCTGGTGCCCGAGGGCGGCCGCAACGGCCGCGGCGCCCGCGAGCTGGTCACCGACGGCTGGCTCTACGAAATCGCCCAGTGGTATCCCCGCGCCTCGGTCTACGACGACGTGAGCGGCTGGCAGACTGACCAGTTCTTCGGCCAGGGCGAGTTCTACCTGGAGTTCGGCAGCTACGACGTGGAGCTGACCGTCCCCCGCAATCACATCGTGCAGGCCACCGGCACCCTGCTCAACCCCATCGACGTGATGACCCCGGTGCAGCGCCGCCGCCTGGCCGAGGCGCTTACCTCGGAGACGCCCCGGTTCATCGTGACGAAGGATGAGGTCATGACCCCGGGCAGTCGGCCGGCCGGGACCGGGCCGCTCACCTGGAAGTTCCACGCGGACAGCGTGCGGGACTTTGCCTGGGTCAGCTCCAAGACCTACGTCTGGGACGCGGCCGGCTTCCGCTACCGGCCGGGCAGCAAGGTCATCGAGATGCACTCGCTGTACCCCAAAGAGGCCATGCCGCTCTGGGACAGCGTGTCCACCCGGGCCATCGCCCAGACCATGCGCACCTATGGCCGGATGGCCTTCGAGTATCCGTACTCCAAGGCGGTGAACGTGCACGGCCCGGTCTTCGGGATGGAGTACCCGATGATCGCCTTCTGCGGGGCGCGTCCCGCCGCCGACGGCAGCTACTCGGCCGGCCTGGCCCGGGCGCTGATCTCGGTCACCATCCATGAGGTGGGGCACAACTGGTTCCCCATGATCGTGGCCTCGGACGAGCGCAAGTGGACCTGGATGGACGAGGGGCTCAACAGCTTCCTGCAGTACTACGCCGAGAAGGACTGGGACCCGAACTACCCCAGCAACCGCGGGCCGGCCAAGAACATCGTCAACTACATGAAGGATGCCGACCAGACCCCGATCATGACCGAGTCGGACGTCATCCACCGCCAGTTCGGCAACAACGGTTACGGCAAGCCGGCCGCCGGCCTGGTCATGCTGCGCGAGCAGGTGCTCGGCCCCAGGCTCTTCGACCAGGCGTTCAGCGACTATTCCCGGCGCTGGTCCTTCAAGCATCCCCAGCCCGCCGACTTCTTCCGCTCCCTGGATGACGGCGGCGGCGAGCTGCTCAACTGGTTCTGGCGCGGCTGGTTCTACACCACCTATGCCAACGACCAGGCGGTGACCGGCGTCGAGGAGCAGAACGCCGACGAGCTGGTGGGCAACACCGACCGGGGCCGGTACTACTACCGGATCACGGTGGACAACAAGGGCGGGCTGGTCATGCCGCTCCAGATGGACATCACTTTCGACGACGGCACCACCCGGCGGGTGTCGCTCCCAGTGGACGTCTGGCGCCGCAACGAGAAGAGCTTCACCCACGGGCTCTTCTCCGACCAGCAGGTGGTCAAGGTGGTGATTGACCCGGACGAGGCCTTTGCCGACGTCAACCGGGAGAACAACACCTGGGTCAAGGCTCCGCCGGCCGCATCATGAGGCTGGCCCTGCTGGCGCTGCTGCTGAGTGCGGCGCCGGCCGCGCCTCCCGGTCCGGAGGCGCGCCACGACCTCCACGTCTCCCACGCCCGGCTGGTGCTGGAAGGCACCACCATCGCCTACCGGGTGCGGGTCTTCCACGACGATCTCCAGACCGCGCTCCGGGCGGAGGCGCAGGACACCGCGCTCCGGGTCACCACCGAGGACCGTGCCGACCGGCTGTTCGAGCGCTACTTCGGCAGCCATGTGCGGCTCGACGGAGACGGGCAGCCGATCCGGCTCACGGTCACCGCGTCGGGCACGGAGCAGGATCCGTCGTCGCAGCAGGTGGTGTGGTACGTCTTGGAGGGGGAGACAACCCAGCCGGTGCGCCGGCTGGTGGTGCGGCAGGGATTGTTCTTCGAGATGTTCCGGGATCAGCAGAACATCGTGCAGCTGCTCCGGATGCCGGGGGAGGAGCGCCGCACCCTCTACTTTGCGGCGCTCGACCCGCGGGACCAGACCGTCGAGTTCTAGGGCCGGGCCCAGCCGGGCGGGCCGTAGCGGGCCGGATCGAAGAGCGCCTCCGGCAGCGCGCTCCCCCCGCGCACGTCGGCGTACTCCTCCCGGGTCACCGTTTCCCCATCCACGTTGAACAGCACCTCCACCGAGATCCAGCCGCCGGCCAGCGGCTGGTAGCGGTTGAACTGGGTCTCCACCCGCGTGCCGGACCCATCCTGCGCCGGCTCGATCATCCGCACGAAGAGCAGCCGCTCCTTCTCGATCCAGAACTGCTTCGTGGTCGAGTCTCCCGACAATGCCCCGACCACGTACACCGGCTGCCCGCGCCAGGTGGTCTCGTGGGTACGGGTGAGGTCGAAGCCCAGCCCCTCGAGCTTCGACAGGGTCTTCTCCGGCGCGTCGAAGTACACGTCGAAACCCAGCACCATGAGCGGGTGCACCAGGGCGCGGCTGCCGGCCAGCTTGCCCTGCCGGAACCGGTACAGCGAATCGTTGCGGAACAGGATGGTGTTGCCGCTGTCGAGCGGAGCGATGTCGATGCGGAGCAGGCCCGGGAATTGGAGCGCCTCGTGCCAGGTCTCGGTGTGCGGGGCGGGCTGGGTCAGGGTGGTGGTCTGCACGAAGGTCAGGGTGCTGTACCACTTGCCCTGGTACCGGTCGTGCATCTGCCGGATGATGTCTGGGGCGTCGGGGCCCGGGGACAGCGCCGGGACCAGCGCGGCGAGCGCGGTGGTCAGGAGACCGGACGAGAACATTGCGACTCCACGAGGAAGAAAGGCGGCGGGATCGAACTGCCCCGGCACCTACGCGCCGGGGCGGAGCAGGTTTCCCGCGGGGCTCAGGAGATCAGGATCACCTTGGCCACCGACGGCCGGCCCGCGCTGTCCACCAGGAAGATCATGTACCATCCCGGCGGGAGCTGGTTCCGGCTGGTGGGGATCTGGACGCCGAGTCCGCCGGGCGCCCCGCCGAAGGTGAGCCGCATGAACCGGTTGTCCTGGCTGAAGGTATGGGTGATGGTCGCCAGGCGGGTGATGGTGACCCGTTGCACGGCGGCGGAGTCGGGTGTCTCCACCGTAATGGTCTGCCCCCACGTAGCCGACCCCGGTGCGGTGGTGATGCTGGGCCTGGGTGCCAGGCTGCCGTCCGATTGGAAGAGGTACGGCGGGGAGAAGATCTCCACGTTCTGATGGTTGGCCAGCGGCTCTCCGCTCAGGCCGTCGGTCCCGCCGCCCACCAGCACCCGGGCATCGGGCAGCAGCACCGCCACTGAATGGTAGAGCCGGTTCTCTGCATGCGGCGCCAGCACGGTCCAGGTGTTCGTGGCGGGGTCCCACAGCTCCGGGGTCCGCACGGCACCGGCAGGATCGTTGAAGGCGGCCGTGCTGCTGCCGCCCACCACAAGCACCGTCCCATCGGCCAGCACGGTAGCGGTGACCTGCCGCCGGGCGTAGGTCATGTCCGCCGTCCGGGTCCATCGCGGGCTGGCGCCCATCAGGCTGATCCGCTCCGCGGTCTTCGAGGGGGTGCCCCCTCCGCCCAGGACTAGGATCTTGCCCAGGTCGAACATCACCGACGAGCCCTGGTTGCGCAGCGCCTGGGTGCTGGAGGGGCCGAGGGTCCAGGCCCCGGTGCCGGCGGTATTGAGGAACTGGGCGCTCTTCTCGGGTCCGGCGTGAAACACCCGGCCGTCGGGCGCTAGGTAGAGCCAGGGATAGAAGAAGATGCTGCGGCTCGCCTTGGTGAGCTTCCGCAGGGTGCCGTTGGACCAGACCTCGGGGATCGGATTGTTGACCTTGGCCTTGGTGAGCCCTGCCAGGATGGCGACATCGCCGTTGCCGAGGGTCACATTGGTGGGATACCAGCGGCCCTCGTACATGTGGCCCGAGGGGATCCAGGTGCCGCTCGCCGGGTCGAAGATCGTGATGTCGTTCTTGCCCGCGCCGCCGGGCAGATGCCCGCCGGTCACCAGCAGCCGCCCGTCGGGCAGGAAGGTGTGCCCCGAGCAGAACACGTTCACCAGGGTGCTCGGCACCATCATGAACGAGTTGTCGGTGGGGTCCCAGATGGCGGCGTTCTGGTAGGTCGAGTCCCAGGGGTTCTCGCTGCCCCAGGCCAGCAGCCGCCCATCGGGCATCAGCTGGGCGTGCACCGGAGTCACCGGCCAGGACAGGATTCCGGTCCACTCCCCGGTCATGGCGGCGGCGGGGGAGAGCACCCGCGCGGTGGGGGGGGCGGCGATTCTCGCCTCATCGTCCGCAGTGCAACCGGAGGCGAGTGCCAAGAGCACCAGGGACGCAGCCGAGCGGCCGTGCATGGATTCCTCCCGCGGGATACCCTCAATACTCAGCCGATCCCGGTCAGGCGCAAGAGCCGGTAAGCCGACCGGGGACGCCACCATTCCGCCGGCCCCCGATCCCAGTACCCCGGCCGACGCCGCCCGGCTAGAATTGGGGCGCGACCCGGTGGCGGTCGCCGCCTTTCAGCGCCCGTAGCTCAGTTGGATAGAGCAACAGCCTTCTAAGCTGTGGGTCGCAGGTTCGATTCCTGCCGGGCGCGCTTCTTTCCCCGCTTCCTGTTCACCGATGGCACTCCGCCTCCCCGATCCGCGCGCGCTCAGAACCCTGCTCGCGCTGGCGCTGCCCGTGATCTTCGTCCAGGTCGGGATGATGCTCATGGGCGTGGTGGACACCATCATGGTGGGCCACGTCTCGGCCGAGGCGCTGGCGGCGGTGGCGCTGGGGAACGTGTACTTCTTCGGCGCGGCGATCTTCGGCATGGGGGCGCTCATGGCCCTCGATCCGGTCATCGCCCACGCGGTGGGGGCGGGGGACCAGGAGGGCATTGCCCGCGGGGTGCAGCGCGGCATCCTGCTGGGCGGCCTGCTCTGCATTCCGACCACGCTGCTGCTGCTGCCGGCGCCCTGGGTCCTCGAGACGCTCCGCCAGCCGCCGGCGGTGGTCCCGATCGCCGGGGCCTATGTCCGGATCTCCATCCCTGGCACGCTCGGCATCTTCGCCTTCACGGTCCTCCGGCAGAGCCTGCAGTCCATGGGCCGGATGCGGCCGATCGTGATCTCGATCATCGCCGCCAACCTGCTCAATGCCCTCCTCAACTGGATGCTGATCTTTGGCCGCTGGGGCGCGCCCGCGCTGGGCGCGGTCGGCGCCGCCTGGGCCACCACCGCCTGTCGCCTGTTCATGTTCGCGGTACTGCTCTGGCTGGCCTGGCCGCTGCTGCGCGAGTACCTGCGGCCCTTCCGCCGAGCCACGCTGGAGCTGGCGCCGCTGGGCCGGCTCATGCGGCTGGGCGCGCCGATCGGCATGCAGCACCAGCTCGAGTACGGCGTCTTTGCCATCGTGGGCCTGCTGATGGGCGTGATGGGCACCACCCAGGTGGCGGGCCACCAGGTGGCGCTCAACCTCGCGTCGATCACCTTCATGGTGCCGCTGGGCCTGTCCGCCGCGGCGGCGGTGGTGGTGGGGCACGCGGTGGGGCGGGGCGACCGGCGCGCCGCCGCCGATGCCTCCCGGGCCGCACTCTGGGTGGCGGTCGGGTTCATGGGCACCACCGCGCTGGCCTTCCTGTTCCTGCCCGGGCCGCTGGCCCGGATGTACACCAGTGTGCCCGAGGTCATCGCCATCGCCGTCGTGCTGATCCCGCTGGCCGGGGTCTTCCAGGTGTTTGATGGGATCCAGGTCACCTCCATCGGGCTGCTGCGTGGCCTGGGCGACACCCGCACCCCGATGATCACCGGCATCCTCGGCTTCTGGGTGCTGGGGCTCCCGGTGAGCCTGCTGTTAGGATTCCGGCTGGGGTACGGGCCGGCGGGGCTCTGGTGGGGGCTGGTGCTGGGGCTGGTGGCGGTGGCGATCTTCCTGCTGTACCGACTGCGGGTGAAGCTGCGGGCCCCGCACCGCAGGGTGACGCTGGATCTCCCGATCCCCGTCGAGCCGGAGCACCCCGTGGTGTCCATCCCGCCCACCGGGTAAGGCGCGATGACCGCGCTTCGGCAAGGCGCTGCTGCCGTAACCGGCTACTGACCCCGCCACATCCACGCGTTGAGGGCGCCCCATGGCCACGCATCCGCTGCTCTTCTATCAGACCACTCGCGGCCCGGTCTACATCGTGCTCGGACGGCTGATTGCCGCCGGACTCCTGGCGGTGATACTCAGCCTCAGCGTGACCTCCGACCGGGACAAGGCCAAGCGGGAGCTGGCCCTGCTGACCGAGAAATCGTACGCCGCCGGCTACGCCAGGCATCGCACGGAGCTGAAGGAGGTCGCCACGCAGAGCGACGGCCGGCTGGTCGGCGTGGGAGGCATGCTGCTGTTCTTCATCCTGGCCTACGAGGGCTCGGCGGTGCTCCTCGGCTGGGGGATCGGCTACGTCAAGACCGTGGTGGCGGCCGATCGGCCGCCCCCTTGACGATCAGCACGTTTGAGGGATGTTCGATGGTGGCACGGCTTGGTGGCCGGGCTGACTGCACCGTGGTAATGCGCATGACGGACGATCACTCGCCTTACTTGGGCCCAGTCGTCGCCGTTGGGTGCATCCTCGCCATCTGCGACAGGTTCGCGCCCCATATTCCACAGAGGGGGACTTGATCATGCTCCGGCCCGTTCTCTTACTCTCCGCCGCAATTGCCTGGCCCGTGGGCCTGACCGCGCAGGAGAGTACTCCGGACACGCCGGAGGTCCTCATCCCAGGCTTCGCGGCTTCCCCGACCAACTTGGTTGTCAGCCACAACGGCGATAGGGTGGTTACGCCGATTGGTGTGGTTGATGCAACCAGCGGCGCGGTCATCACGGTACACCAGTTCGACCGTATCAGCTATGGCCTCTTCAGCCCGGATGGATCGCGACTAGCCTTCGTCGCCCAGATCCACAAGAAGTCGGTAGTCGTGATTGACGGCGCCATCAGCAAACCGTTTGATGAGATTACCACGCTCCGGTTCAGCGACGACTTCCGGCATGTCGTCTGGATCGGTCGTATCGGCAAACAATCGTTTGTCACCGTCGACGGCCACCAGAGCGCCGGGAGCGATGGGGCGTACCGCCCCGTCTTTGATCGCGAGGGGGCACACCTCGCCTACGTCATGATCATGGGCAAGCGCTCTCGAGTCTTCGTCGACTCCATGGCCGAGGCGTGGTACGATGCGATCGATGGTCTATCGCCCGCGGGGGAGCCGGGAACATTCCGCTACGTCGGGATCAACAACGCCGCGCACGAGAGCGAGGTAGTCGTCGGCGGCAAGGTCATTCGCAAGTTGCCGTGGCCCGAGAAGGGGTTCAGGCGGATCAGCGATGACTTTGCACGATACGCCTACACCGTGAAGGTTGGCAAAACCGAGCATGTCGTGGTTGATGGAATCGATCAGCCTCCGTACGATGAGATCTCGGAGATCGCGTTCGGCGGGCCTGGCGGCCAGCACCTGGCTTACGTGGGCAAGCGCGGGGGCAAGTGGCTCGTGGTGCTGGACGGCAAGGAGGGGATGCCGCACGACGACGTCATCGGTTGGGCGTTCGGTCTTGAGATGCACGGGAGCGCGCTCGTGTTCAGCCCGGATGGCTCGCGGTTGGCCTACGTGGCCAAAGACAATGGACGGCATCGCGTTGTCCAGGACGACGAGGTAGGCGCTGTTGGCTACGGTGGGATCACTCAATTGCAATTCAGCCCGGACGGAAAGCGTATCGCCTTTGAGGCGACCAAGTGTCGCGGGGACGGCGACGGCAATTGCACCATAAAGGGCTGGGACCGCATCGCGGTCGTCGATGGAGTGGAGGGCGCCAAATACGGCGAGATATTCACGATCGGTTTCAGCCCGAACAGCGCTCGAGTCGCCTACGGGGCGTACCGCGCAGCGAGCGGATTCTTCAAGAAGGAAGGAGACCGCATGGTGATCATTGATGGGGTGGAAAGCCCAAGGGCTGATGGTTTGCTCACCGTCGGCTGGTCTGACACCGAGGTCATCTTCGACTCGGACCAGCGGGCGCATTACTTCGTCGAGCGAACGGCACGAGGGTCGGCCAAGTACAGCGTAGCCGCACGGATGCAGCCAGCCCCCTAGTTCCATACCTGAGGCCATGCATGATGCGCCGCTGACGATCCAGCACCTGTACGCCGACCGCGGACCTGGGCGGGCACATGCTCCGGCACCTGCTTGCCAGAGCCCGGCGGATGGGCCGAGGGTGAGTCGTCCTCTGATGTCGCCATGCCGGAGTTCGGCGGGTGGCCGACGGGTGAATCCCGAACGCGCCTGGCCTCGTCAAGCTCTCCCAGCAGTCACCCCCAACGACGACAACTGTGGGACACATGATCGACGGCCTCTGGCAGGATCTGCGTTTCGGCCTCCGGTCGCTGCGCCAGAATATCGGCCCGACCCTCGCTGCCGTGGTGTCGCTGGGCGCCGCCATCGGCGCCATCACGACCGTCTTCACCTGGCTCAACACGATGGTGCTCAACCCGTTCCCCGCGGTGCCGGCGTGGAACCAGCTGGTCGAGGTGCGCACCCGGGCGCCCGGTGGCGGCGACTGGTCCGCGTCCTGGCCCGACTTCGAAGACTGGCGGGCCGGCGCCCGGACGGTGGACCTGGCCGCCTGGGACGTGATGCAGCTCGGGCTCCGCAATGGCACCGAGCCCACCGAACGCGCCTGGGGCATGGCGGTCTCGGGCAACTATTTCGACGTGCTCCAGGTCCCGGCCAGCCTGGGCCGGGTCCTGCGGACCGACGACGAGCTCGGCCGAGTGCCTGTGGCGGTCCTCGGCCACAGCTACTGGCAGCGCCGCTTTGCCGGGGATCCCGGCGTCATCGGCCGGACCATCACGCTCAACGGAGCGGCCTTCACCATCGTCGGCGTCGCGGCACCGCGGTTCGGCGGCACCTCGTTCGGGCTGAGCCTGCACATGTACGTGCCGCTGACCACCATGCCCCTGCTCACCGCCGACGGCGCCCAGCTCCTGAAGGACCGCGAGCGCCGCTCCCTTGATGTCGTGGGCCGGCTGAAGCCGGAGGCGACGGCGGTGCTTGCGGCCGGCGAAGTGGATCCCCTGGCGCTCCGGGCCGGGGCCGCGGGCGGCCTGGCCCATCCGTTCGGGGCTATCCTGAAGCCCTACAGCGCCGTCGGCGCGCCGGCCGCGATGGGGCCGGTCCTCGGCGCGCTGCTGGCCGTGGCGGGGCTGGTGCTCCTCATCGCCTGCGCCAACGTGGCCAACCTGCTGCTGGCGCGGGCCATGGCTCGGCGGCGGGAGATCGCGGTGCGGCTCTCCATCGGCGCCTCCCGCTGGAGGGTGGTCCGGCAGCTCCTGACCGAGAGCCTGCTGCTGGCCGTGCTGGCCGGCGGGTTCGGTCTCCTGGTGACGCTGTGGGCCCGTGGCGCGATGCTCGGCCTGTTGCCGGCAGTGCCGTATCCGATCGGCCTCGATTTCCCGCTGGACGCCTGGGTGCTGCTGTTCGCCATGGCAGTGACGGCGGCCACCGCCGTGGTGTTCGGCCTGGTGCCGGCGCTCCAGGGATCCAGCCCGAATCTCGTGGCCACGCTCAAGGATGAGATCGGCGATGGGGCAGGGGGACGCGGTCGGCTCCAGGGCGCGCTGGTGGTGGCCCAGGTGGCGCTGTCGCTGGTGACGCTGGTGGCGGCGGGGCTGTTCCTGCGCAGCCTGGAGAAGTACCGGTCGGTGGATACCGGCATGCACGACCTGGACAAGGTGCTGCTGGTCGGCACCGACCTCCAGCTCTCGGGCCTGAGCGACAACGACGACCTGAAGCTCTCCATGGTGCAGGACCTGCTGGCGCGGGTGCGGACCGTGCCCGGGGTCGAGGCGGCCTCCGTGGCTCGCAGCGTCGTGCTGGGCCCCAGCACCCTTCCCACCAGCAGCATGCGCATCGAGGGGTATCCCGCCCGGCCGGACGAGAACATGCACGTGAGCTACAACACGGTGAGTGGCGACTACTTCCGCGCTACCGGCATCGGGCTCCTGGAAGGGCGCACCATCAGCGATGCCGACGTGAGCGACAACACGCCGGTCGTCGTGGTGAACGAAGCCTTCGCCCGGCGGTTCCTGGCGGGACGGGTGGCGGTGGGCGCCCGGGTCAACGTCACCGGAGACGAGTGGCTCACCATCGTCGGGGTGGTGGCGACCAGCAAGTATGAGTCCTACACGGAAGACCCGCTGCCCGTCGTCTTCCGCCCCTACAGCGCCCGCTTCGCCCCGACGGGCTTCACGCTCCATGTGCGGGCCAGGGAAGCACCGATGGTTCTCACCGGGCCGATCCGGGCCGCCTTCCGGGAGGTCAGCGTGGAACTGCCCTTCCTGGATCCGCTCAACATGGCCGAGTTCACCACGCTGCCCTACTACCCCCAGAAAGTCGGAGCCATCATGCTGGCCGCGGTCGGCACACTGGCGCTCTTGCTCGCGGCGATCGGCATCTACGCCACCATGGCCTATGCGGTGAGCCGCCGAGTCCGCGAGATCGGGGTGCGGGTGGCCCTGGGGGCCACCTCGGCCCACGTGGTGCGCCTGGTCCTGGGCCGGAGCATGCGGGCGACCGGCCTCGGCCTGCTGATCGGGATGGCCGGCGCCCTGGCGGTGGGCCAGGCGCTCCGGAGCCAGCTGCTCGGCGTGAGTCCGCGGGACCCGCTCACCCTGGCCGGTGTCGGGGTGTTGCTGGCTGTGGTCGCGCTCGTGGCCAGCGCGGTGCCGGCCCGCCGGGCGGCGCGGGTTGATCCCATGGTTGCCTTGAGGTCGGACTAGCTGACCAGGGGGGGCGATGCGCGTAGGAGGCGGAGGTGGGAGATTAGTGGTCGCTCTGGGGCTCGTGCTGCTCGGCATGGTACCGGGGGGCGCGCTGGCTCAGGAAACGCCAGTGATCGCAACGACGCGCGACGGAGTCACGGTTCATGGCGAGAGGTACTTCGGAGATCTGGGCCTGGGGACGCCCCTCGTCCTTCTGTTTCATCAGGGCGGATCCAACGGACGTGGGGAGTATGCCAAGATCGCGGCGTACCTCAACGCTGCGGGCATTCGTGCGATCGCGTGGGACCAGCGATCCTGGGGCGAGTCCTACGGTGCGGAGAACCGAACCGTGCTGGGCCTCGGGGGGACGTCGTCCACGGACTATTGCTCGGCCTATCCCGATCTGCCGGCTGCGCTCGATCATGTGAAGTCACACGGTCTGGCCGAAAAGGTCATTGCGTGGGGCAGCTCGTATTCGGGTGCGCTGGTGTTCCGGCTGGCGGAAGAGGCGGAACGGATCTCGGGGGTCGTGGCGTTTTCCCCGGCATCCGGAGATCCAATGGCCGGTTGCCTGGCCCGAGCCTGGCTTGACCGTGTTGATTCGCGTACCGGTCACGACATGGCGGCTGTCCGGGCTGACGTGGTGAATTGGGTGCGCCGCCTCGCGTCACGATGAGCTAGAACGCTCGGAAACCCAGTACTTTGCGGCTCATGGGCGCTATTGCCCCTTGGGTGACTCTCTCCCGGCCGCCACCAGCCGCTGGAACCGCGCATTCCCCTGGAGCGTCGCGAAGTTCGGGTCGATCCGGAGCCATGCCACCGAGATGAAATACGGCACCCCGAGCAACTGCTCCAGTCGGTCCACCGCTCGGTCGGGCTCGCCGACAACGGCGTAGAGTCGCGCCTGCTCGTGCAGATTATAGGCGCCGGCGAACGCGTCGCGACTCAGGGGGAGCAACCCGCCGCCACGCTCGCCCTCCGCCACGGCCTCGGCCTTCCGGCCGGCGTAGGCCAGAGCCAGGCCGCGCAGGGTATGAGCCGTGCCGCTCGCGGGTTGGGCGCGAGGACCGTTCGCGCGCCGCATCTGCTCCACATAGGCGCGCTGCGCCGTGTCTCCATAGGCGCGAGCTCTCGCAACGTCGCCGCGAAGGTGATGAGCGCTGGCGAGCGCGAGAGCCCAGTCCGCCCGGGCGTCATCAAAGGCGATCGGCCCGAGCCTAAGGAGCAGCGCTTGCTGGACCTCACTCAGAATCCAGCCACCTCCCCAGTAGTTGGCCGCGAACGCAACGAGAGCCGTTGGCTCGACCTCCGGCGGAGCGGCCGCGAGCACCGCCCTCGCCATCGACAGGTCCCCCTCGCCCACCGCGGCCATCGCCTTGAGATCGAGCAGGAAGAGATTCGAAGTAGCCAGAAGCAGCCCGCGGTCGGCGGCCGCACGCGCCTCGGGGTATCGGCGCAGCCAGAGCATCGTTTGCGCGAGGCGGCGGGCGACCAGGATTGAACGCGGATTGAGGGCCCACGCCTGCTCGAGATGCCCGAGCGCTTCCTCCCACTGACCCAGGCTCATCTCGGCGCGGGCCACCGCGACCAGGAGCTCGGCGCTCGCCGGCCCCTTGGCCTGACCCTCCGCCGCGCTCGCCCGAGCCTGCGCGAAGTCGCCCACTACCAGACTGTAATAGTCGGCGAGCGCGAGATACCCCTCCGGCCGCTTTGGTGCGAGGGTGAGCGCGCGGTCCGCCGCGCCGCGGGCGCGCTGAGCGGCCTCGGGGTCCCCGGTGCCGTTGAAGTACAACGTGGATGACGCCTCGGAGAGCTGAACCCACGCGTCAACGAACGTCGAGTCGAGGGCCACGGCTTGCTCGTAGTAGCCGATGGCCCGCCGGAGAGAGGACGGATCCGCGACCCCGATACCTTCCGATGCGGCTTCCCCTCGAAGAAATGCATCGTACGCGGCGAGAACCGCCGTAGGACGCTGGGCCAAGGTCCGACGTTCAGTCGTACCCAGCGCCACGTCGAGCGCCCGCGCGACTTGGCCCGCGATGTCGGCCTGCAGCTGAAAAACGTCACTGAGCACTGCGTCGAAGGGCTGTTGCCACTGGGCGGCCCCGGTGGCCACCTGGATCAGCTCTGGGGCCACCTGCACCCGGTTTGGCTGCCCCGCCTGTTTGTCCCACCGCACCGTGCCGGTGAGCAGGTAGCCGACACCCAGCTCCTGACCGATCTGGCGGAGCGTCTTGGTTGTGTGCTTGTACGGGCTTGAGCTGCCGCGGGCGGTGACCTGAAGCCCGGGGAGCGCGGCGAGCTTGCCTCGCACCGCGTCGGTCACGCCGTCGGCGAAGTACTCGTCATCCGATGCGCCGAGATTTTCGAACGGAAGCACGGCAAGTCGCTTCGGTCCGGTACCCTCACCCGACTGGTGGGCGCCGCGCCAGACGAAGACTCCCGCGAGCACAAGGAGTCCGAGTACGACGGCTGCGACGAGCGGTCGCCGCACCAACCGGTGGCCTGCGACGGATCGCCCCCAACTCGCGGCCGGGCTGTCTTGCGAGACAGCGGGAGCGAGGGCCGCGAGTTCCAGCGCTCGGCCGAACTCCATCATGGTGGCGAAGCGGTCCGCCGGCGTGGCGGCCATGGCCTTGGCGATCACCCGGTCGAGCGCGGCAGGCACCCCGTTCCGAATCGGATGGATCGGCCGCGGGGTCTCGGTGAGCGCTCGGACCAGAATCGCCCCAGCGCTGGGCCCGGTGTAGGGCGGCTCGCCGGCCAGCATCTCGTAGAGCACGCAGCCCATGGCATAGACGTCGGTGCGGCCGTCCAGTTCGCGATCGGCGGCGGCCTGTTCCGGACTCATGTAGGCCGCCGTGCCGATCGCCAGGCCGGTGCCGGTGAGGTTGTCGTCGGCGCCCCCGAACCCGCGCGCGATCCCGAAGTCCGCGACCATCGCGTCGCCGCTGGTGATGAGAATGTTCTCCGGCTTGATGTCTCGATGAATGATGCCGTGGTCGTGGGCGCACGCCAGCGCCGACATCACGTTGCGGGCGATGTGAAGCGCATCGTCGAGCGGGAGCTGTTTCTCACGGGTCAGCCGATCCCGCAGGCTCTCGCCTTCGACGAACGGCATGGTGAACCACAGCTGGCCGGCCGTCTCGCCGGAGTCATGCACGGAGAGGATGTGGGGATGTTGCAGGCTGGCGGCGGTGTGAATCTCCCGCTTGAAGCGTTCCGGGCCTAGGCTGGCGGCGAGCTCCGGACGCAGTACCTTGAGCGCGACGGGCCGATCGTGCCGGAGATCGTGAGCGAGGTAGACGGTGGCCATCCCGCCGCTGCCGAGCTCGCGCTCGAGGCGGTAGCGGCCGGCCAGGCCGGACTTGAGCTCGAGGAGAGCAGGCATGCGGCTCCACGGTTGGCAAGATGATTGGAGCAAGATACCATCGCCGGCGGCCTGAGTACGGAAACTGCCTTGGAAGTGCACCGTACGGGTACTACCCCGTTGCCCGGAGGCTTTCGTGCCAGACCAGGACCCTCCCAGGACGGGCTTCCGCCAAGGCTTGAAGCTCCTCTTGATCGCCGGCTGTCTGACGCCCCTGATCTTCCTGTTTGAGGGTCTCCTGCCAAGCCGGGAGAACACCAGGATTGACGAACTGCCTCAGATCGTCCTCACGGTCGGACTCCTCGGGCTTGCCCTGGCCGGCGTGGCTCGCATGGCCTACGCACTCCTGGTTGAGAGGCGGAATGCGGCGCTTCCCGCGCCCGATGGCCAGGTTATTGCCGACCCTCGGCTCAGCGCGCATTCCATCATGAACGCCCCCAAACAAGAACAACTCCCCGTGACTACCCCGCGGCCCAAGTGACGGTGCCTGCCTCGGCCATCGGGTTGTGAATGGGGGAGGGCATCGCTTCCGCCAGACACTCTTGTACTCGCGCCTCGGTCATCCTCCGCACCACTGCTGAACCCCCAACCTGAGTCACTCGGTGACTCCATGAGGTTCCTCGCCTGTCGGGGCGAGTTGCCCGCGTCCCTCACCACGCGCCTTCAGCGCGGGCCGCCACGGCGCCGAGCAGGCCTTCGAGGGCTGCATGTGCCCGGCGCGCCGCAAAACGGTACACGGCTCGAAATCCCTTGATACCGAGGGCCGCCCCCGCCAGGCCACCGCTCACCCCGGCGACCGGCACCACCCCGGCGGCGATTCCGAGCGCCCCTCCCACGGCCACCCCGAGTGCCCCGAAGATCCCGGCCCCGACCGCTCCCGCCACAGTGGCCGCCACGATCCCGACCGTGAATCCGGTGTTGTGCGCCGTCACGGCGCTGTGCACCGTCATCTCACAGGAAGGTGACGGCCCCTCGATTGCCCGCAGCGACACCAGCATCTGCCGGAGCCCGATTTCGTTGGTCTCGTACCCGAAGCCTCGCTCGAACGGCGACTTCATGCCGGGCATGTCAAACAGGAGCACGCCGCCGTGCTGCGGGTCTCCCTGCCGGTCCCTCAGCGCGAGCCGATACGGCTCGCCTGGCAGGATGGACTGCATCGCGGCCACGACGTCCGCCGCCCCGGCGTCGATCACCCGCCGCGCGACGATCATGTCCGGCGGGTGACCCAGGAGTCGCCAGGCGAGCGAATGGCCCCGGCCGGCGCCAGAAAGCACCTGCCAGGCACGGAGGTCCGCGAGGGCGGCATCCATATATGTGTCGTCGATGCCGGCTTCCCGGGCTGCGGAGCGCACCAGCGTGAGCGGATATCCGCTGGAACACCGATCACCGAGGGCACCGGCAATTTCCGGCGTGGCGACTCCCCCCGTCGCTTCGGCCTGCAGTTGAGCCGACAGCCGCCACACCCGGGCGGCATCGTCCCCGCTCAAGATGACCTGCTCACCCTCTGCCATGGCCGCGCCGCCTCCTTCCCGGTTGCTGTCCGCCTCAGACAACCCGCGCGAACGTCCTGCTCAGCGAACCTACCTCGGCAAACACGCATGTGTCTACTGGCGGGAGGGATTATTCCTGATATGCTTGACGCCGGCCAGATCCCACCCGCTCCCGAAAGGACTCTGCAGTGACTCAGCCCGCCACTGGCAGCCGACTGATCCCGCCGGTCAATCCGGAGGTGGATCATTGCCTGGGCCCGCCGTCCGCCGACATCAGCCTGGTCGAGTACGGCAGCTACGCCTGCCGGTTCTGCCGCGCCGCCAATCAGCGCGTCGCCGAGGTGCGCGATGAGTTTGGCGACCGGGTGCGGTGCATCTTCCGCCACAAGCCACTGACCGGGAGCGACCTGGCCCGGAGGGCCGCGGAGCTGGCGGAGGTGGCCGCCGACGGGGGGAAGTTCTGGGACGCCCACGTGGCGCTGATGACCCGGTCGACGGAGCTGACCGAGGAGGACCTCACGGCGGTGGCGGCCCAGCTGCAGATCGATGTCACCGCCCCTGCTGTGGCCGAGCGGGCCCGGGTGCGGGTGGAGCAGGACGACGCCAGCTCGGCGGCGAGTGGCGTGCGGGTGACCCCGACGTTCTTCATCAATGGCCGGCGCTACGACGGCCTGTGGGAACGCAGCGACTTTGCCGACGCCATGCTCGGTTCGATGGGCCACCGGGTCCGCTCGGCGGCGCTGGATTTTGCCCGCTGGGCGCCCGCGGCAGGAATCCTGCTGCTGCTGGCCACGGTGCTGGCCGTGATCCTCACCAATACCTCCGCCGGGCCGGCGTTTCAGGCGTTCTGGCAACACGAGGTAGGGCTAAGCGTCGGCGACGCCACCTTCACCTTGCCGCTCCTCCGATGGGTCAATGACGGCCTGCTCACGATCTTCTTCCTGGTAGTGGGCCTCGAGATCAAGCGGGAGTTCACGGTGGGACACCTGGCCACCCGCCGCTCGGCGGCGTTGCCGATCGCGGCGGCGATCGGCGGCATGGTGGTTCCGGTGCTGCTGTACCGGCTGGTCCTGCCCTCGGGGCCCTGGGCGCGTGCCGATGGCCACCGACACCGCCTTTGCCATCGCCCTGATCATCATGCTGGGCGCCCGCGTGCCGGTGGAGCTGCGGATCTTCCTGACCGCGGCCGCCATCGTGGACGACATCGGCGCCATCACGGTGGTGGCACTGTTCTACTCGCATGCGCTGCACCTGGTCTATCTCGGAATGGCGCTCCTGGTCACCGGGATGCTGATGCTCCTCAACCGCCTGGCGATCTATCAGGTGAGGCTCTATCTGCTGCTGGGGGTGGTGCTCTGGGCCGCCATATTCGCCGGCGGCCTGCACGCGACGCTGTCGGGCGTGATCCTCGCGCTGGTCATCCCGACCCGCGAGCCACCCAACATCCGGGCCCTGGTGGCCCAGGCCAACGCCATCCTGCTTTCCGAGGCGCGGCGCAGCACCGAGGTGCTTCGGCTGGGGCCGTCGGGGCCGGCCTTGGAGGCGCTCGACGCGATTCATTACCGGCTGGAGTCCCCGGCCGACCGGCTGCTTCGCCTGGTATCGCTCCGGTCGAGCTACGTGGTCCTGCCGCGCTTCGCCCTGGGCAACGCCGGCGTCGTGATGCGCCTCGGGGTCACCGAAGGGCACGGCCCGCTGGTCCTCGCCATCGCCCTGGTGTTCGGGAAGCCGCTGGGCATCGTCCTGGCCACGGTCCTGGCGGTGCGGCTGGGGATCGCGACCAAGCCGGCCGAGTACTCCTGGGCCCAGGTGGCAGGCGCCGGGCTGCTCTCGGGCATCGGCTTCACGATGTCGCTGTTCATCGCGGGGGAGGCGTTTCCGGGCACGGGCGACTTTGCGGGCGGCGAAGATCGCGGTGCTGGGCGCGTCGGTCCTGGCGGCCGGCCTTGGGACGATCTGGCTCTGGCAGGCGGGGAGCAGGGCGGCGGCGGAGGCCAGCGGCTAGCCGGCGGGTTTGCGTGAGTCGCTCCCCGGTTTGAGGGCGATGGTCGCTGGCTTGAGTGAGTCGCTCAGGTGTTTGAGGGCGATGGTGACGGGTTTTAGTGAGGCGCTCGACGGTTTGAGTGAGCCACTCACTGGTTTGAGGGGATCGCTCACGGATCCGAGGGACCCGCTCGGGCATTTGAATGACCCGTAGGGGTTTACAGGGACCCCGTCCGGGGTTCCAGGGACCCGCTCGGGTGTCTGAGGAACCTGGAGGATCGGTCCAGAGACCCAGCGAGCGACTCCAGAGACCCAGCGAGCGACTCCAGAGACCCAGCGCGCGACTCCAGATACCCAGCGAACGACTCCAGATACCCAGCGAACCACTCCAGAGACCCATCGAACCACTCCAGAGACCCAGCGAACCACTCCAGAGACTCAGCGAGCGACTTCAGAGAGCCGTGTTGGGGCTCCAGAGACCCAGCGGGCGGCTCCAGCTTCGTGGCATGGTGCTTCAGATACCCCGGTACGTGTTCCAGGGACCTTTCCAGCCGCCGCAGATTCCCCTCGATCCACTTCAGGTAGCCGCCAGATGTCTCCGATCGGAGCGACGGTGTCTCTGATTCAGGACGATTGGACGGCCGCG